>Ga0115842_100468_pt1 | contig 16204 bp, 25 predicted proteins | sample InSIn2SAF170_2_FD_83856 | JGI IMG/M metagenome (GOLD analysis project Ga0115842, IMG submission 83856)
GAAGAGTACCGTCAGTGTAGGGGCGTGACACCCAAGCTATAAACGTTGCTCTTGCTGCCGACCCCTGTCTCCATTAGCCATTCAGGCGCCCAGTAGCTCAGCGTGCTTCTCATCTGTGTCAGAACTCGGCTATGCTCATCAGTCCGGTCAATGAGATTCGACTGACCGAAATCTGATACTTTAGCCCTGGACTTGTTGTCGAGGAGAATGTTCTCGGGTTTCACATCGAAATGCACAATACATTCGCGGCATTCTTCATGTAAAAATGCCATCCCACGTGTCATGCCCCTACACCTGCGGCAGTGTTTCAACCGCTTATAGCGAGGTGAGGCACTACCAATCGTTTTCTTTTCACCAATACTTATGATTGTAGACTACGCCTAACATTCCATACTTCGTCTTATTTTTGTTACCAAGTATTATTAATGTGTTCCTTCATACAAGTGAAAGCCCATAACATTCACATAAACAACATTATATAAGAGAAATGCACCACAGTATAAAGGGAGGGGCAACTCCCTACAATATGAGTCTGCCCAAATCAATATATTATACAATCTTCACTTTTACAAAGTACAGACTAAGCCCTTGGGAAACCCCAAATTTATACTTAGCCAATTTTCAACTTCGGCAAACTCGGTTGCCCAGCTTGTAGGCACCTCCGCATGGTCACCGCACGACTCACCAACCCTTCGTTCACCTTGTCACACAATCATGTTGCTTGCCAAATTCGGGCACGCCTCCAAGTCGCCACACATGAGTGTCTCTACCCGAGACACACCTCCATTCACAATCTCAACATTCCACCAAGTCTCCGTTGCATGACAGGCAGGCGCTCACCTGAGTCACCCAAGAAGTCGTCCGTGATTTCCTTCAGTTCGTCGAAGGTGAATCTAAGAGGCAGAATCTACAGCGTGTTCAAGAAACCATCATCGATTTTTGCTGCCGCCGCCTTTGTTCTCTGCCCCCTTTTTCGCAGAAGGGAAAAGAGAATTAATAAGACAATGAGGATGACAAAAAGAACCCCACATGCTGACCCAGACAATATTCCCGAGCCGTGTCCAGAAACGAGATCCCTGACCTTCCGGTTGGGGTGATTCATCCATGACCTTGACGTACCCTAACCGCGTTTCATCTGATACGGTTTTTATAGATAGAAGCTCTTAGAAATGAAAGCAGGAGCCAGAGGATTGCCAGTAGAACGCAGCCATGCAAGAGCAGTTAGAAAAACAGAGCCTCTTGCATTCAGTAAGGCTTACTTGAAGTGGATCTAAATACCTGCTAGGAAAATAATCGATTCCTCGCATCTCCACCAATGTATGACTGGAATTGTATCTTAGTCTCTGCTTAGGCTTGCAGCGCGCGGACGCCCGATCCAGCTGCGAGAAATAAGACGATTCTGGGGCCAAGTAGGTGCACCATGCTCCAGGATTTACACAAATACCGTAAGGGCCGAAGTAGTTGGGAAGCGGCAGATATCATTAAAGAGATCCATGAAGAAATCGCTCTCCACTTTCAATGTGGATGGCATTTGCAAATACAGATTTGGGTTCCCGTCGGGCTCCATTCTGATATATAGAAATCCTTCGGTGGAACCATCAGAGAGTCTAAGAGAGAACCCATATGGATTGCCTCCCGTTTCTCTTATGCACTCTCGTGTAGTATTTCCATCTTGCGGTACTCGAGCAACAGGCCGTCGTCGGAGAAGGCGATAATGGTGTGATTACAGCTGGAGTTGTAAAAGCTAGTATACGCCTCTCAGGCGGATTTCCTGAGCATGTTGAACTCCAGAATACCGTATGGGAAAAACTGCGGTTCCACAGCGAAAAAACACCTCCACTGGGCAACACCCCGGCCATGTAAATGCTCTCCGAAGTATTCGAAAGAAAGGCTTGACACCAGAATGTGCCAGCCCTCACATGTTGGCTTGGCAGTACTGTATCAGTGGGATGATCGAAACTCTACCAAAGAACCCCGCCGCTTCCATTATATATCAAGAGATTGCCCTTGGGACTGAGCATCATGCGTGAAGCGCCTATAACGTTTGCAGACCAAATGACGAACCCATCTCTTTCTCTGTTTTTCAGCACCAAATTTCCCTCTCTGCTGACAACCAGGTTCGCATTGCTTGAGACTGGCCTGTTCCTATTGGCACACCAGACGGTCGTTTCGTTGTAGTGAAGATAAACAATCGCTAGCAGAGAAATAATTTCCATCCAGTGAACGGAATTTAAGGCCAAATTTGCCTCCTTCGCTCTTGAGGATCAATGAGTTACGACCACACCTCCCATTCATATATTTAACAATATGTTAATTTTGGTAGGCCGACCAGAAAGAATGGCGTGCGTTTTTATCATTACTTTTCCCTCTATTAATTGTGGGGCTCGAATTTCTTTTTTTTTTTCATTTCGGATGCCCCATCCAGATGCTAACAAGACTCAAAAAGTTAAGTGGTTTATTTAAAGGTGAGTCAAAATGGTTACCAGATGGGAGATATAAGCACATAAGCATTAATAGATGTCAGATGATTTATTAGGGAGATAAACACTTAAGTTGATAAATGTGAAGTTTAGCACAAGGTGTAGTCATAAAGGTTAGCTGGAGGTGTGGTCGTAACTCATTGTGAATGGGAGGTGTGTTATTTCGCCTTTTTAGTAAAATTGGGTAGGTTATCGAATTTGCTTTTATTTTTCCAAACCATTATGATTTAGTCATAGCAAAATTTAAGTTATTGGAATTTCCATGCAGGAAAGCCTTTAAATATTATAAGAATTTATTCAAACTATATTTTTCTTATAATAAAAATATATATAATTATTTTAGAAAAAGAAAGCTTAGCTCAAGGTGTGGTCGTAACCCTTTGTGAATGGGAGGTGTGTCTTTTCACCTCTTTAGTAAAATTGGGTAGGTTATCGAATTTTCCTTTATCTTTCCAAACCATTATGATTTAGTCATGGCAAAATTTAAGGTATTGGAGCTTCCACGCAGGAAAACCTTTAAATACTTTAAGAATTTATTCAAACTATAATTTTCTTATAATCAAAATATATATAATTATTTCCTTTATCTTTCCAAACCATTATGATTTAGTCATGGCAAAATTTAAGGTATTGGAGCTTCCACGTAGGAAAGCCTTTAAATACTTTAGGAATTTCTTCAAACTATAATTTTCTTATAATCAAAATATATATAATTATTTTAGAAAAAGAAAGGTTAGCTCGAGGTGTGGTTGTAACTCTTTGTGAATGAGAGGTGTGTTATTTCACCTCCTTAGTAAATTTAATAATTTAGTCATAGCAAAGTTTAAGGCATTGGAACTTCCATGCAGGAAATCCTTTAAATACTTTTAAGAATTTATTCAAACTATAATTTTCTAATAATCAAAATATATATAATTATTGTAGAAAAAGAAAGGTTAGCTCTAGGTGTGTTTGTAACTCTTTGTGGGTTTCTGACCTAATCGACTCAAATGTATGTGGGCCCGTGTCTTCAACTTCCTTATCAAGTAACATTTACTACGAATATTTTATTGATGATTGTTCTAGGAAATCATAGACTTACTTCATGGAAACCAAGGATGAGGACTTTAAGAAGTTTCAAGAGTTTAAGGGTCTTGTAGAAAATGAAATAGGTATAAACATTAAGGTGTTAAGGTCCGACAATGGGTATGAAAATTAAGGTGTTAAGGTTTGACAATAGAGAGGAGTATACCCCAAAGGAGTTTGATACCTTTTGCATGAAAGAAAGAATCAAGAAAACATTGATAGTTCCCTACAATCCTCAAAAGGACATATTTGTAGGTGAGAGTGAAACCTAAAGCTTTACACTTTGTTAAGCATCGAGGGAGATTGAAAAACACCATGTGTAAACCTCTTGAAGCTTAATACATCTAGTTTTAAGACATATCTATGCTTTTCTTATTTCTATTGCATGGAAAACTTCCTTGAGGAAACTTTCAAAACACCTCCTTGCATTGCGGGAGTGGCACATGAGGTAAATGTAAAAATGTTTACAAACTCTTACATTACATCTACACATTACCCCTATATTGAGTTGTAGAACACCTCTTGATACAATTAAATTTCATTTTCTAAAATTATAAGAAAATTGTAGTTTGAATAGATTCTTACACAATTAATTTCTTTTTCTAAAATAATTATACATATTTTGGTTATAAAAAAATTATAATTTGAATAAATTCTTGAAGTATTTAAAGGATTTCCAAGTGCACAACCCTTGCACACTCCTTTCTTCTCAACCTTGAAGATTGATAATCCCCACACCATGTTCTGCAAGATTGGAAACATTCACTAGAGAAAATGACCTAGTCTCTTTTGTCGAATCTCACAATAGTTGTCACTATCACGCCCTAAAGTTCTAATAGGATTCCCTTGCAATTTACGATGACGACTTGTTGATCTTCAAAGTTAGCCATATATGTAGGATCTATCATCATTGAAACTAGAAAGATATTTTTAGTTAAGTTAGACACATACAAAACATCAATAACTTAGTAAACCTAAGGATATTAGTTGATGGATCCCACTCTTGCAATTCGATACATGGCATCATCACCAAGTTCTACTAAAGGTACTCTTGTTAGAGGTGTATGTTTGCACGCTTCACTATCCACATACCAGTCGACAGCCTGTGTTTCCCAATACATGTGATAAGCCCCTCACCAAATAGGTTGTCGTGGAAGTGTATGGTGCTGGCTACTTGCTAGATCTTCAACCAACACACGTGACTTACCATCTTCAGTCGAGAGATCGGACAAGAAATCACGACAACCATCACTAATTTTGAGCCTACCGATTTTCGGTGGAAATCACATAGATCCAGATCTATCGTTGCCTTGAAAGAGAAGATTGCAGAGAAGCCATGGGTGGTTCTTGAATTTTTATGTAGCCTTCTAGCATTCGGCTCACAACACTGGTTGCTAGTCTCATTGCAGGATCTTCCTGTATGCACCAAAGTGCCACCATCATAACTTTTCTCACTTCATCCTCTGGCACTCCATCTACCAAACGAGGATCCACGATTTCCATTAATTTCCCCTCCTAAAAGCTCCGAATGGTCGCAGCAAGAAGATAAGATTATTCTGTTGGAGCCGAGATGTCACGCCCACAACCCTTTTTTCGCGAGTTGCCCAATGTGAGGCACCGACTAAACACTTAAACTTTTTCATTGTTAAGTTGTTTTCTGAACTACGCCTAACATTCTTATAATTTTCCATGTTAACTTATTAATGTGTGGAATACATTAATAAAACACCAAACCATGCAAGAGACACAAACACAATGTATACAGGTAAATATGTATAATCTGTAGTTTTTACAATTTCCCCGGGAGCATAGCTCGACCGACTCTTTTAGAAATTACAAAAGAGAGGTTGTTATGCAACTTGACCATTCCACCGACTTGGCCATTGCACCGTGCAGGCCTACTCGAGTCAACCGCAATCCTTGCACCATTTCGGTTTCCACTGACCATTCTCGCTGATACTCATCGCTACCTCACCACGGGCACACTCACCCCGACACTTCGTTCGACCGCGAGTGCCTCCATACAACCCACCATTTGATGATGGGCGCACTTCACCCGGCTCGTTGTTCAACCGCAAGCATGCTCCACCCGACTCGTTGTTCCAACTACAGGCGCCCACACCTTAGGTTGCCCCGCCCACGAGCTCGTCTTCCCGAACTCCCGCTGCGTTGCGTTCAGCCTTGCTTCGATAGTCTGTTGCCTAGTGGTGTGGTGACCTGTGGCTTGTCCTCTTGGATTGCCCACTCCCTGTGACTAACTCGCTACCCAACCCTCGACTGTTCTCCACTGCGTTGTGATGTTATCTCTACTCGACCAGCAGGCTCATCCTCCACTCCCTCGCTTGGGTGGATTCCCTAATACTTAGGACCTCCTTTGTGATGTTAAATGGAAGACCCGCTTGTCTTTTACCACCATGGCTCTACCCTTACATATGATGGTTCAACCTTGGTAGGGGCTTCGACTTTTAGTCAAGCCAACCTACCAGTTTGTTGTTTCACCACTTTACTCTGTCGGCCATGGTGTGGGACCACCCACCCATATAAACTCACCAACTCCCCAACAATTAGCCATTTTTCGCAATGACTCATGCAGTCGCAACTTAGCTTGTTTGGTCAACTCGTCGCACCATTTCGGCACATCCTCGACTTGCCAGTTGAATCGGCTAGCTCGTCTCTCGCCCGCCGTGCACCAATGCTGACTCGTCAATTAAACGTGCCAGGTTGATGCACCCGACTCACCATCTTTCAACAACGACTCGTGTGCCTTACATTCTCCCCCATCTAAAGTCATTGTCGTCCTCAGAAATCTGTCTATCCTTTGTAGCTTCTTGTTGTACTTCGCAATCTTTTTCTTCCATCTCCATTGTGAGTCATCTATTTCCCAGCGATCTTCCTCCGGTGAATCCTTCCATCTAATGAGAAATTCCCGTCTCATGTTACTCCCAAGTCTTGTCATTCGAAAATCCAGGATCTTCTCCAAAACAAGGTTCGGTCTGTCAATAATCATGGCTAGTCCCCTCCGTGGCTCCACCCTATTTGGATGTTCTACATCAAGTCAACACTTCTTTAATTGACTGATATGGAAAACATGATGTTTTGCATGCAAGTGGTGTGGAAGTTCCAACACATAGGCAACTTCTCCCACTCGCTTCTTAATTTGAAATGGCCCCTCATATTTCCTTGTCAAAGATCTCGCAGTCTCCTTAAGTGGCTGAAACTAATCTTCAGTAATCTTGAGAAAAATAATATCTCCCACACTGAAGCATGCATCCCACCTATCCTTATCTATGCATTTCTTTATCCTCCTTATAGCCTCGTGCAAGCGCAACCATGCCAACTCCAAGGTCTCATCCCATGCCTTCATGAACTTCTTCGCATGAGGACTCCTCAAGAAACCTCTCATCAATATGGTGTGAGGAGCGACTGGTGACTGTCCATTCAACAACTCAAATGGACTATACCCTGTTGTGGAACTCTTTTGCATGTTGTAGCTGAATTGAGCTGCATCCAAGAGTTCAGAACAATTCTTCTAATTAGCCGTCACATAATGTCTCAAGTAATCCTCCAGCAATGCATTGATTCGCTCAGTCTGCCCATCTGTCTGCAGAAGGTAACTCGAACTCATCAACAATTTTGTCTCGACTAGCTTGAACAATGTGGTCCAAAATTTGCCTATAAATCGCGGATCTCAATTCAACGCAATGATCAATGGCATCCCCCAATACTTCACTATGTTCTTGAAGAACAACTCCACAGTCTTCTCGGCTCCACAAGATATCTTCGTTGGAATGAAGACAACATACTTGGAAAAACGATCAACCACGACCATAATCCAATTGTACCCTTGCACCTATGGTAACTGAGTGATGAAATCCATCGAGACACTCATCCATGGTCTCTCTAGAATTAGTAAACACTGCAATAACCCTCCTTACCTCTGGGTATCTGATTTAACCTGTTGAAAAAATAATACATGTGTGCACATACTCCACATCCTCCCTCATCTTCTCCCAAAAGAATCCTCTCTCCAATAATGCCAAAGAACGACGCTGCCTTGGGTGGCTAGCCCATGGAGAATCGTGGCACTCCTTCAAAAGTTGCCTCCTAAGTCTAGATGACTTTGGAACATAGAGTCATTTCCCAAAGAATAAGAGTCCATCTCGGAGAAAAAACTTCTATGTCTTCCCCTCCTTTATCTGCTTCACAATATTCTATGCCTGAGTATCAATCTCAATGCTCCCCTTGGCTTATTCTGCATCTCTTCTATCATATGTACTCGACTCCTACTTCATGATGCTTGGTATTCCTCCCCCTCCAACACTGCTAACTGTCCCTTCCTACTAAGGGCATCTGCAACTTCATTGAGTCTACCTGGCCTGTACTCAATAGTCATGTCAAACTCTGCCACGAAGTCCTTCCAACGAGCTTGCTTTTCTAACAGCTTTGGTTGTGATGAAAAATAACTCACTACAACGTTGTCAGTCTTGACAACAAAAGGCTTCCCAATCAAGTAATGCCTCCACACTTGCAAATAGTGGATGATCACAGTCATCTCCTTCTCATGAACCGGATACCTCTGTTCTCTATCCTACAACTTTTGACTCTCATACGCCACTGGATGCCCATCCTGCATAATAACTCCTCCTATCACAAAATTTGAAGCATATGTGCGTACCTCAAACGGTCGTTCAAAGTCAGGTAACTTTAATATCGGTGCTGAAACCATCCTCTTCTTCAAGTCATCAAATGTCATCAGACATTTCTCCCTCCAATTCCATCGCTTGTCCTTCTTCAAAAGGTCTGTCAGTGACAAGGTCACTTTGGAGTACCCATCTACCAACTTCTGTTGGTAATTGGTCATGCCAAAAAACACCCAAATATCATGGACATTCTTCGGTTCAACCCAATCCTCTATCGCCTTCACCATGTTCGGCTCCATCCGTATGTACCCTTGACCCACAATGTGTCCAAGGAATTGAATTTCAGTCTAGGCAAACATACACTTCGACTTCTTCAAGTACAATTGACTCTTCTTCAGTGCCTCAAACACCAAAGGCAAGTGTTTCTTGTGATCGTCCATGTTATCACTGTACACCACGATGTCTTCCAAGTATACTACTATGAACGAATCCAAGTATGGACGTAGTATATCATTCATCAAAGTGAAAAACGTAGCAGGAGCATTGCACAACCCGAATGGCATAACAAGGAATTCAAAGCTTCCATACCTTTCCACAATCATGGTCTTCCTCTTATCTCCCTCTGTTATCCACAACTGATAGTACCCATGCCTCAAATCTATCTTGGAAAACACTCGGGCTTTCGCAAGCTTATCAAAGCAATCTACAGCTAATGGCAACAGATACCTATTCTTTATCGTTTTCTTGTTGAGAGCACAATAATCACAACACATCCATAGCTCGTTCATATCTTTCTTTCGCTGGAATAACACTAGAGCTCCATAGGCGGACCTTGAAGGTCTTATGAAACCTGCATCAGTTAACTCCTTTAACTGTAATTTCAATTCCTCCAACTCCGGTCCTGACAACCGATAAGGAGCTTTGGTCGGAGGTTACCTCCCTGGCTCTAGCTCAATGCTATGGTCCACCGCATGCCTTGGTCGAAGTTTCTTTAGTAGCTCATCAGACATCAAATCTGCATACTTGGCCAACACCTCAAAAATTTCAGCTGGAATAGGCGTCCCCACTCCATCATTGCTATCAACTTCTCTAATAACTATTGCATATGTCTCTACATTTGACTCCCGCATAGCCTTCTCCAAACTTAGTGCAGAAACATGTTGCACCTTGACTTCCTTCCTTTTCCTATGAGTAGGAAAAGTCCAAGTCTGTGATCCTCCAACCAGCATAATCTCATTGCAGAAGGGGACAATAACTACTCTATTTTCCTTCAAGAAATCCTGCCCTATTATCACATCAAAATTGTTCATTTCCATCACTGTGAAGTCCAACTGAACCTGCCAGTCTTTCATTTGAATCGGCACTTTGTGTGCCAATCTAGCCACTTTAGCCCTTGAGTTCACTGCCTTGACCTCCACATCCGATGGAAAAATTTGTAGCCCAACTTCCTTCGCTAAACGTGTAGTCATGAAGTTATGCATGGCACCCATGTCCACCAATGCTTGGATGGTCTTGCCATGAACCACCAAGTCCAGGAACCCCAAATTGTGAATCCAAGATTTCATGTTCAAAACTTCAGACTGCATACATACTTGGTCTCTGCAATTGCCTCTGATACCATCTGTCATGCCCACAACCCTTTTTTCGCGAGTTTCCCAATGCGCAACATCGGCTAAGCACTTAAACGTTTTCATTGTTAAGTTGTTTTCCAAACTATGCCTAGCATTCATATAATTTTCCATGTTAAGTTATTAATGTACGGAATACATTAATAAAACACCAAACCATGCAAGAGACACAAACACAATGTATACAGGTAAATATGTATAATCTGTTGTTTTTACAATTTCCCCGGGAGAATAGCTCGACTGGTTCTTTTACAAATTACAAAAGAGAGGTTGCTGTGCAGCTCGGCTAGTCCACTGACTTGGCTACTGCACCATGCAGGCCTACCTGAGTCAACTGCGACCTGAGCACCATTTTGTTGTCCATCGAACATTCTCACTGTCCCCAGCGTTTCCCTACCAACTCGTCACTACCTCACCACGGGAACACTCACCCTAGCACTTCGTTCGATTGCAGGTGGCTCCAAACGACCGATCGTTGAATGGCGAGCGCACTTCACCCGGCTCACTGTTCAACCACGGGAGTGCTCCACCTGACTCGTCGTTCCAACCGCGAGTGCCCACACCTTGTGTCACCCCACCCACGAGCTCGTCTACCTGAACTCCCACTGCATTCCGTTCAACCTTGTCGCGATAGTCTACTACCCGACGGTGTGGCAACCTACGGCTCGTCTGCTTGGCTCGCCCACGCCCTGCAGCTAACTCGCTACTCAACCCTCGACTGTGTGCTGCGCTATGATGTTATCTCCACCCGACCAGTAGGCTCATCCTCCACTTCCTCGCTTAGGTGGCTTCCCCAATACTTAAAACCTGCTTGGGTGGCTTCCCCAATACTTAGAACCTCCTTTGCGATGTTGAATGGGAGACTCACTTGTCTTTTGCCACCATGGCTCCGCCCTCATATACGATGGTTCGACCTTGGTAGGGGCTTCAACTTCTAGTCAAGCCGACCTACCACCTTGTCATTTCACCACTTTACTCTATCGGCCATGGTGTGGGGCGCCCATGTGTGGGACCGCCTACCCATATAAACTCGCCAACTCCCCAACGCTTGGCGATTTTTCGCAGTGACTCGTGCAGACACACCTTGGCTCGTTCGGTTAGCTCGTTGGACCATTTGGACGTCCCCTCAACTTGTCGGTTGAACCACCCTATGCGCCTACACCGACTCCTTGGTTAAATGCGCCCAGTTGTCACGCCCGACTCACCATCTTTCAACAACGACTCATGGGCATTACACGAGAGGTCCATGCACTGCCATTCGGATATGAACTCCAGTAACATGATGCCCAATGTAACACCCACGAGCTGCACAGCTGAATGCATGAGGCTATATGCGAAAAATGGCTAAAAATGGATGAGGATGGAGGTTTATAAGGTTAGGCTGTCCCAGGTGGGGGCGCCCAACGTATGGGCCGACGTGTGAAATTGCCAAATGGTGGGCCACATGGAGGTCGGCTGGGTGAGCCAACATGAGGCAACCATGGCAATGAAAGTTATAAGTGGATGGCGTGGAGGATTCATTCATCCATCAAGGAATCAACGCATAGTTCAGAGCATCCAAGGGTGGAACAAGGTGAAAGTGCAAAGGTTGGTCTGAAATCTGGGCAAAGGTGCAGGCAAACAAAGTGTAGGGCCGAAGCACCTGAGCCGAGGAAAATCGCGTGAAGTCATCTGGGAAAGGGCATCGTTCAGGAAAATCGTGCAAGGGCATCAGGCGAGGGCATTGTGCAGAAAAGTCATGCAAAGGCGTCAGGCGAGGGTGTCATGCAGGAAAAGTCGTGTGAAGTCATCTGGACAAGGGCGTCGTTCAGGAAAATCGTGTGAGGGCGTCGGGTGAGAGCGTTGTGCTTAAAAGTCGTGCGAATTCATCTGGGCAAGGGCATCGTTCAGGAAAATCATGTGAGGGCGTCGTGCAAAAAAGTCATGCAAATTCATTGGGCAAGGGTGTCGTTTAGAAAAGTCATGCGAAGTCATCGAGTGAGGGCATTCGTGAAGAGTCATTTGAGGGTGTTTGGAAAGGATCGTTCAAGGTCTTTCAGGGAGTCAGTCGAGGGCACGGCAGGGCCTCCGCTCAAACGACCTGAGTTGGTCGAACGGTGAACCAGGTGAAGTCTTGAACAAGTGACACGACCTGCCGGTGGACAAGTTGGGCATTCGGTGGAAGCACCCGACGAGTTAGATGAATTGAACGGAACACGTTCAGGGGAACGTGCGGAGGCAAACAACGAGTTGGGCAAGAGTCGTGCGGCAACTGTTTGGGTGCGTCGACGAGCTGGGCCAACCAAGTTGTGCTGGTGAATGTAAAAATATTCTAAGTGTAAATCTGGGGTTTCGTCAGGATTGTAACTTACATATATATTGATATTTTAGGTAGACTCATTACAGGGAGTTGCCCCTCCCAGCTATACTGTTGTGAATTTGTGTTAATGTTGATGAACGTTTAACTGTTGTTTTATAATGAATGAAAGTACTTGGTAAAAGAAGAAAATAAACTAAGTATAGAAAGTAGGCGTATTCCATGATCACAAGTATTGGTGAAAATAAAGTGGTCGGTGGTGCCGCACCTCCTATAGTGCGGTTGGAAGAGTGCCGCCAGTGTTGGGGCGTGACAGGTGGTATCAGAGCTGATTGACGATAAGGCGTTGATCCCACTGCACTAACATGACAAGTGGTATCAGAGCTGATGAATGATGGGAAGCTAAATACTTGACATTCATGACAGGTGATTCAAGTTTGCAAGGAAAGCAGATGGCAAAGATGGCAGAAGGACCTCAGGTTATAACAGGTGAATCTAGCCATAATGCGGGAAAGGCTTTTCTGAAAGAGGTATTGGAACAAATGGAGAAATGGAGTTCTGAATGGGCTTCGATGAAGGCCAAGAGCATGCAGATGTGGAAAGGCTATGCGAAGGTAAAAGAAGAACTTGAAGAACTCAAGGACCAATACAAGTATACAGAATGGGAGTATACGCAAATGAAGGATGTTGCAGATACGACAACGATGGAGTAGGAACTTGAAATTGATCAAGTTGGACCAGGATTGTGTAGTTTGCAGACATTGGTGGATGAGGAAACTCACATGGTTTCAATGAGACTTTTGGAAGATGAACCATATGCAGGAAAGAGAAAAATCAATTTGCCAATGCAAGGGAGGATCTTACCATGGATGTTTATGACGAGACCTTGTGAAGCAAAGACCATTGACGGTTGCAGGGCTTGTTGGGGTTGTTTGTGACCTTATGGTAGAATGTACAAAGGCCCGAGACAAGGGAGGAACATGATGATCATTGCGGAAGAATGGGTCATGCTTTAGCCACATGGAGAATTGGCTAAGTGCTCGGCATGACTCATGGACAGATTGGAGGAGGACACACACTTGGGTATGGTGATACTTGGGTGGACTTCTCATGGCTGAGACCAAGAGGAAGTCTTGGTGGAACCTTTAGTGGTGGAGCCATGGTGGAAGAGACTCATATGATTATGATATGGTTTAGGTGATCTACTTCACTAGACCAAATTTGCAGACTTGGATGAGGATGACCGATTGTTGTGATGGGTATACCTAGTTGGATAACATGGGAAACTTGAGTCATGGACATCGAGTTGAAGACATGGAGCATGGCAGGCTTATGAAAGGACATTATGTAGGAGCACTTGTAGAGGTGTCACTTATGGGCATCCAATGAGGAGTGCCAAGGCAGGGATGTTATGCGGATGGATTTGCTGGTGTGACATGGAGATGTTTTACTTATGAGCCAATGGAGATGTTGTGCACTCTTGTACAACAAGGCCATGGACTTGGTTGGAATTGTGAGTAGACTATGGAGCATTCCTACTACATGGAGAGCTAAGGCATTTTGCAAATACCCTTGGGCCGAGGCATGTATACTTGCTGGGATGTTGGTTGGAGATGACTCATGGAGCTCATGATGACATGAGGTTGTGACTTTTGAGGACTTCATATATGGTGGACTTAGAGGATCTGATGCATTGAGGAGCTGAGGTTAGGGACTTTGATGCAGGATGGGGTGCATACTTTTGAGTACATGTATGGGCATGCTTGAAAGAGTGACCTGATGAGGAGGATCGATATGGGAAACTTTGGAGTGATGGAGTTACAGTGATGATGATGCCTTGGTAGCAACACTTGGGCATGGGTTGAGCGGAGACTTAACCACTTTTGGCACATGGGAGCTGATTGATCTATGATCATGGGCAGCGCATGGGAGATGAGATAGGTGTATACTTGTTTCCTTGGCAGACTTGAGGTATGGCACATTGCAGATATGATGGAGGTTGCTTCATGAACCTGGGTGTGGCACATCGAGAGTCGGGTTTGATGAGAGGATATCTTCACTTTGAGGAGATGGATATTTGAACATATGGATGATGATGTTGGATATGTGCAACTGATTTCATGTAGCACATTGATACCAAACATCATGGACATCATGTTGCAAACGAGATGGAGACTACTTCATGGCCCTGGGCTTGGCTTACTTAGATGGAGATGGATTCTTGATCGAGTTGATTTTGTGATAGGAATCTGAGAAACGACTGATGATGGCATGAGAATGTGCATTCTCATGGTTTTAGCATGATAGTTGGATTAGCTACCTGACTAGTTCAGGTCATGAGGGCTAGAAATGTACAGAGATGTGTTGGCATTGTGTTGGAGTATAGACAGTAGTTCACACGATGACAATACATGATGAGGTCGACACAATATGTTGCAGTAAGCATGTAGCTTGAGTTGGAGGAACTAGCCTTCCACAGTGGGAGCAGCATGTGGAGATTGCGACAAATGTGGTTGATGATCATGGATTGAAGAGAATTTCCGATGTATGACATACCGGTGGATTATATGCCTTGGTATTGATATCTTGGTGACAGATGGTTGCTGGGATGAGAGATTGTCGAGGATGACAATGACTTCAAGTGGGAGAGAATGTAACGCCCACGAGCTGCAAAGCTAAACGCACGAGGCCATATGTGAAAAATGGCTAAGTGTGGAAGAGGATGGAGGTTTATAAGGTTAGGCAGTCTCGGGTGGGGGCACCCAATGTATGGGCCGACATGCGAAATTGCTAAATGGTGGGCTAAACGTAGGTTGGCTAGGCGAGTCAACGTGAGGAAACCATGGCAATGAAATGTATAAGTAGATGGCGTGGAGGAGTCATTCATCCATCAAGGAATCAACGCACAGCTCAGAGCATGCAAGGGTGGAACAAGGTGAAAGTGCGAAGGTTGGTCTGAAATCCGGGTGAAGGTGCAGGCGAACAAAGTGCAGGGTCAAAGCACCTGAGCCAAGGAAAATCATGCCAAGTCATCTGGTCGAGGGCGTCATTTAGGAAAATCGTGTGAGGGCATCGAGTGAGGGTGTTGTGCGAAGGCGTTGTGCATGAAAAGTTGTGCGAAGTCATCTGGGTGAGGGCATCATTCAGGAAAACCGTGTGAGGGTGTCGGTCGAGGGCTTCGTGCAGAAATGTCATGCGAAGTCATCTGGGTGAGGTCGTCATTTAGGGAAATCATGTGAGGGCGTCAGGCGAGTGCGTCATGCAGAAAATTCGTCTGAAGTCATCGAGCGAGGGCATCATTTAGAAAAGTCATGCAAAGTCATCGGGCGAGGGCTTTTGTGTAGGGTCGTTCGAGGGCATTTGGGCAAGATCGTTCGAGGTTGTTCGAGGGCACGGCAGGGCGTTTGTTCGAACGGTTGTTTGGGGAGTCAGTTGAGGGCATGGCAGGGCGTCCACCCGAATGACCTGAGTTGGTCGAACGGTGAATCGGGCGAAGTCTTGAATAGGTGACACGACCCACCAGTGGACGAGTTGGGGGTTGAGTGGAAGCGCCCGATGAGTTAGATGAGCTAAACAGAACGCGTTCGGGTGAACGTGCGGAGGCAAACAACGAGTTGGGAAAGAGTAGTGCAGCGACAGTGTGGGCGCGCCGATGAGCTGGGCCAACCGAGTTGTGCCGGTGAATGTAAAAATATTCGAAGTGTAAATATGGGGTTTCCTCAAGATTGTAAGTTATATATATATATTGATATTTCGGGCAGAGTCATTATAGCAAGTTGCCCCTCCCAGTTATACTATTGTGCATTTGTGTTAACGCTGATGAACGTTTAACTGCTGTTTTATAATGAATGAAAGTACTTTGTAAAAGAAAAAAATAATCTAAGTATAGAAAGCAGGTGTAGTCCATGATCGCAAGTATTGGTGAAAAGAAAGTGGTCAGTGGTGCTGCACCTCCTATAGTGCGGTTGGAAGAGTACCGTCAGTGTAGGGGCGTGACACCCAAGCTATAAACGTTGCTCTTGCTGCCGACCCCTGTCTCCATTAGCCATTCAGGCGCCCAGTAGCTCAGCGTGCTTCTCATCTGTGTCAGAACTC
>Ga0115842_100471_pt1 | contig 16174 bp, 15 predicted proteins | sample InSIn2SAF170_2_FD_83856 | JGI IMG/M metagenome (GOLD analysis project Ga0115842, IMG submission 83856)
GGATTCGTAGGTAGGTTGTCTGTGGCATTAAATGGCCCTTCCTCGAAATCTCCACCCTCAACTCTGAGCTCAATAGGCCACCAAAACGAGTTCTAAAGGCAGCCAAGCAGCTTTGGGAAGAGTGACTGTCTACTAGCAGTTGGAACAGCCGAGTCCCTTGAATCTAGGAGGGCTGTTAGCCCCCTCATATTGTATAAATAAGAAGGCCTCAACCTTCGTAGTTTACTTTTTGAACTGTTGGTATTTGCACTATAGTGTTGTCCTTTTTCAGCTCGTTTTTCTTAGCTACTGCTGTACAAACTTTCTTGGGATGATTATTTTTTAGTAATGAGAAGCAGATTTACTTGGCATCAAATCTGAGTTCTTTATAGGAGCTTGTAGCTCTTGGGGTTGGGCCCAACCTAAGTGATAAGGCCTCCTTTATGTATCGTTATTTGTTCTTCATGCATTTGCAAAATTATTTCTGTTAAGTAGATTAAATCTTGCTGATTAACTAGGTCACTGTTAATGGTTAGAAAGACTTTTGATGCTCAGATTTAGTTGATAGGTTTTTAATAGGGAAAAGCCTCAAAAATGGGCCATCAAACATCACTGGTTTCACCTCTCCCTCAGTGGGATCAGGAGCTGGGATCAGGGTGACCTTGCTGCCCACAAAAACACTGATTTTGCTTTGCCATGCAATGACTAGTGTTTGATTTTCATTTGTAGAGGTTGTTTACAAGTTCAGACTTTTGTTTGCTTAGTTGCATGAGTTAGTTTACATGGTTTCATTGCAGTTTAACTTCTGTTCATTCTTTTTACTAATAGCTAGATTAGATTAGGTCAACCTAACTAGGTCTTTGATTTTACAAGTCTTCGTTGGTTCAGTTGGAAAAACGACTTGCAGAGCACTTGTACCACTTCTCTACCTGCCCATACTCCATCAAAACCATTTGCTCCATCTCTCAGCTCAACTTCTAGCCTTACGTTTGCCATTTGCTCACATAACCCTAGTTTTTTGTGCATCATTGCTTCAGTCCTCTTTGAACAAATCCAGCCATCTACATCTGTCCTCAACTCCATCCACCAAGTCCTAGTCCACCTCCAACCCTTATCCTACCTCCATACCCATTCCTTCATCTTTCTCCATCCATCCATCCTCCAAAATCCCATTTCTAAACATCTTGTAGAAAGTTACAGAACATCCTGTAGAAAATCACAGACATCCTATAGAACCCCTACAAACTTCTTGTAGAAGCTCACGAATGAGGTTTCTTGATAGCCAAACTCTGTGAAACTCTCTGGAAGGGTGTTAGGGACCTCTTAGGCCCTCTCTGAACCTTCCCGACCTCATCCAAGCATTTCCTCTCGCCAATCCACCTCCGCACAGTTAAAACAGTCAAATCGCATGCATGATAATTCTGGCAACTTATTCAAAAATACAAAAAGATGTTTTTTTCGGATGTTAATGTAGAAGTATCTTAGATACATGTATTTACCTTCCTAGAAGTCAATGGCATTTCTTTTATTAGCTTGCATCCTCTTTCTTGCATCGGTAGGGATAACTGGTAAAATTAGGGTTTGCTAGGGTTTACGTTTCCTTTCAGCTTTCCAGTTTCTTTCTGCAAGTAGATCAGCCTTCTTTGAGTTAGCTTTCGTCCATCAGTTAAAAAGCTTCTTTTCAAAGCTCATAGGAGTTGGCTTAAGCCCCTAGCGGACTTGTGTCAGCTGACCAAGTGACAGCTGCGGCAAGAGCTAGTACTTATGCATACAACGCCGTCGCTTCCAATTTTGTTACAAACTACCGGGTTGATAAAAGTAAAGAAGGGAGTCCCAAGAGTTGCAGAATTATTGCTACAATACTGGAGCTCACCACTCTTTTTGGTGCTGTTGCCGGGGAAGCGTCAGAGTATTTGTGATTGCTGCTTTTCTTCTATTTTCCTACTCTAACCTTCTGCTAAGCAGTTTATTTCAGTTCCATTCTGCAATTTCATTTCTGCAAAAGTAAATTAGACATTTCCTGCTTTCATAGATTAGCCTTTCAATTCTACAAGCGTAGAATAAAATTTCAGTTCTGCAAGCGTAGTCTAGCATTTCATTCTAGCAATTTGATTTCAGCAAAGTAGATTAGTCCTTTCCTGCTTTCATTTCAATTCCGCATTTTCATTTCTGCAAGATAGATTTTAGTTAGTTGCAATTCCATCTGTTTCAGTTTTGCAGGTACAAGCAGAGAAAAAAGAAAAAACAACCAAAAATCATTTCATGCCTCGTAGGAACAGAGATAATACTGGAAAATTCCTAGCCAACACCCCCACCACTTCACTGAGTCACCCTTCTCTCTTCTTTGGTGGCAGTGATCCAGAAGAACCTATAGGTGAAACTCCTGAGATATACGAAGATCCTATAACAGAATAAGAGCAAGAAAACATTCATTTTGAGACCATGGCTGACAACAGAAATGGTAGAGATGATGATGAGAGAATAGAAGGTACCTTCCCCATCCGAGAGACCAACGGGGACATGAAAATGAAGAACATAAGTCCCTCAGCCTTACCTCATTTCCATGGATTGACCACTGAAGACCTTGATACCTTCATGTTTGAGTTTGTTGTCCTTTGTCGAACTTATGACTATACAGAAGATGAGAAAAAGTTGAAACTCTTTCCCTCTACCCTTAAGGATGCAGCATTACGCTGGTTCATGGGGTTACTTGGAAACGATATCACTACTTGGGCTCAGATGCAACAAGCCTTTAACAGCATATACTGGGATTACTGTAGGTCAAAGGAAACCAAGGGAGAAATCTTTCAGATGACCATGGGAAATGATGAGTCTTTAGAGGACTATGAGGAAAGGTTCCAACTTAGCTATTAACAGGCCAGGTGCACACTTGACCCTGAATTTCTAAAGCTGGTTCTGCTCCGAGGAGTCCCTAAAGACCTCCTAGATACCCTTCACATGCTAGCTAGAGGAGACATTTACCAACTACCTTATGAGGACATAAAGACTGTGTTTAGAAACCACTCTAGGGCAGCCCGGAAAAGAGGTAGGGGGAATCCACTTTCAGCTAGTACTACCTTCTCCAAGCATGAGTTTACTAATCAGATGGAGGACCTCAAAAGTGAGATGAGACAGACCATTGCCATGCAACTTGATACTTTCCGAATCCAGAAAAAGAAAGAGGAAGCTGAGAGGGCTTTGGCCATTTTCTGTCCCAGATGTATGAGGAAGCACCCTAAGAATGAGTGTCCATTACACTTAGTAGAGGTATGTTTCGTTTGTGAGGAGAACCACCCCACAAACCAATGCCCAACCTTGCCTAGATTCAAAGCCATGTACCAAGGAACTAAGGCACCCACTAAACCTCTCTACTTCCTCAACCAAAGGAGGCCGCATGGACCCAGACCTTACCAACAGGGGATGCAAGGGACATCCCAAGCTTATTATAGCCCCAACCAATCTACTCACATGCCTTCTTAGGGTCCCCCTACTCATCCTTCCTGGGCTGCACCTCCTCCGTGGTCTTATCCACCTCAATACCATACTTAACCCACTGCTCATTGTTTCACTCACATGTCCAACCACAGCCTCAGTGGAATGCACCTCAACCGGGGTGGAGGCCCCAATATAACTCTCCTCCCACCATTTTTCCTCCACCACTGGCTCAACCACAACCATTACCTCCTGCTCCTCCAAGACAACCCTAGATGCCTCCTCAACCGAAGCCGAACCCCAACAACCAACAGGCCTAGCAGGTATACACTGAGGAGACAACATGTCCTACCTATGTTGTGGAGATCCAGGAGATCAACCTGTGATCTGGAAAGACCCTTCCAGATTTCCAACCTCCTCCCACAGAGGATGAGGAAGAGAAACAGGAAAGTGAACCCAAAGCAATTCCACCCTTTCCTGAGCGACTAACAGTAACCACGCAACCAAACCCAGAGGAGACTGAACTTCTGGGAGAACAGAAACACTTGTGTGTGAAAATACCACTTTTGTAGGCCATCAAAGATGTACCGATATACAACAAACTGATTAAGGAGAAGTGTTTTAGGCACCCAGGCAGGCGAAAGAGAGATGCCTCGACTATCAATGTCATCAGACAACTGTCTGATCTAATGTTGGGGCAAGTAATATGTCCAAAGTATTTGGACCCTAGGAGTCCTGTAGTTGATGTCCACATCAATGGCACCATAATCCCCCATACCTTGATTGATCTAGGGGTTGCCATTAATGTGATGACCAGGGACACCATGCTTAAACTCAACCTTCAGAATTCCTTAAGGAAAACCTCAATAGTCCTGCAGTTGGCAGATCGCTCCACCGTGACTCCTGAAGGGATTGTGGAAGATGTCTTGGTCTCTATTGACTCTTGGGAGTACCCTGTAGACTTCTTGGTCCTTCAGCCAAAGGCTAAGCTCACTGGATACCCCCTCATTTTGGAAAGGCCTTGGTTAGCCACTGCGGATGCTTACATCAGTTGCCCAGCTGGAAGCATGACCATCACGAATGGGCCTATGTCCAAGCAGCTAGTTCTATATCCTCCTGCCCAACCTCTGCTAGAACATGACTTACCACTCTGGTTGGAAGAACGAGATGAGGATGAGGTCTACTTTGCACCATTGTGCACAGTAGAAACCACTAGGGGAGGTCCTCAAACCGAGGATGATTTGATTGAGATTTTGATTCAGAATCCACCTCCCAGTGCACTATCCTTAGAGGAATTGGTGGAGGATACCCAAGCCAGCACCTTAGTGGACCTCTGTGTGACTAGTCCAACCTCTCCCAGAGTTAAGAATGTGGAGTTTGGTCCCGAAAGAACTTTAAAGATTAGCTCCTCCCTATCTCCTTCCTAGGAGACGGAGCTGTGTAGCTTACTGAACAATCATTTAGACGCTTTTGCTTGGAGCTATAAGGAGATGAAAGGAGTCCATCCTTCGGTCTGTACCCATCACATCTACATTAAACAAGATTGTAAACTAGTTAGGCAGCCTTAGAGGAGAATGAATCCAGCCCTTAAGGACATCGTCAAAGAAGAATTGCAAAAATTATTGGATGCAGGATTCATCTATCCTATCTCCGATAGTGAGTGGGTCTCGCCTTTAGTGCTAGTGCCCAAAAAGAACGGGAAGTGGAGAATCTGTGTAGATTACCAAGAACTTAACAAAGCCACCAAGAAAGACCATTTCCCTTTGCCTTTCATAGATCAGGTGTTGGATGGACTGGTAGGGAAGAAGTTCTTCTCTTTCCTAGATGGGTTCAGCGGGTATAACTAGATCCAAATCAGCCCGGAAGACCAAGATAAAACCACCTTCACTTGTCCTTGGGGTACCTTTGCCTACTGAGTCCTTCCCTTTGGGCTATGCAACGCTCTTGCCACTTTCCAGAGAGCAGTATTGAGCATGTTTTCTGAGTTGGTCCATGATTCGGTAGAAATCTATATGGATGAATTTACTCCTTATGGGTCCAACTTCTAAGAAGCATTGACTAATCTAGGAAAAGTTCTAACCAAGTGCATTGAGATGAACCTGTCCCTCAATCCCGAAAAATGTGAATCCCTGATGACTGAAGGGACCGTGCTAGGTCATACCATTTCTCGGCAAGGATTATAGGTGGACCCTAATAAGATTGCTATCATCCAAAAGGTCCCACCTCCTCAAAAGCTAAGAGATGTTCGGAGTTTCCTAGGCTTAGCAGGATATTATCGAAGATTCATTAAAGACTTCAGTAAGATAGCATCACCTTTGTTTGGCCTCTTAGGGAAAGATGTTGAGTTTAAATGGACTGACAATTGTCAAGGGGCATTGGATGAGTTGAAAGATAAGATGGTGTCCGCCTCGATCTTGAGAGGTCCAAACTGGGCCCTACCTTTCCACATCCACATTGATGCCTCGAACAAAGCCATAGGGGCAGCCTTAGGACAAGTTGAGGAGAAACTCCCATATGCCATATACTTCGTCAGAAAAAACCTGTCCAAGGTAGAAATGAACTATACTGTAACCGAGAAAGAGTTCCTAGCTGTAGTCCATTCCCTAAACAAGTTCAGACACTACATCACTGGTTATCAAACATTTGTACACACTGATCATGCTGTGATTAGATATTTAATGAATAAGCCTGATGTCAATGCTCGTATCATTAAATGGTTACTTTTGTTGCAGCAATTTGATTTGACGATTGTTGACAAGCCAGGTAAGGAAAATGTTGTTGTTGACTTCTTGTCTAGATTGTACTTGCCTGCAGGTGAAGAAGGAACAGTGGATGACTAGATGCTAGATGAACATCTATTTTCTATCTCAGTGCTCTCTCCATGGTTTGCTGATATAGCAAATTACTTGGTCTCAGCACAGTTCCCTCTGCATCTATCCTCAAAGGAGAAGAACAGAATTGTAAGGAAGAGTGCTCCGTTCACTTGGATCGGGGGCAAGCTGTTTAAACTTAGCCCAGATCAGATCTTGAGACATTGTGTTAGGGAGGAGGAAGTCTTTGACATCCTCCTAACCTGTCATGACAGACCTTGTGGAGGCCACTTTGCAGCAAAAAGGACTGCCTTCAAAATTCTACAGGCAGGCTACTATTGGCCTACCCTTCATCAAGGTGTCAGAAGGTACATCAGCCAGTGTGACTGATGTTAGAGGATGGGGAAACCGACTCCAAGGGATGAAATGCCTCTCCAATCTCAAGTGACCTTCGAGCCATTTGAGAAGTGGGGCATGGATTTTTTGGGTCCTATCAACCCTCCTTCAAAGCAACGGTCTTACATCATTGTGTGCATCGACTATCTGACCAAGTGGGTAGAAACAAATGCAATCAAAGCAGCAACAGAAGAAAAGGTGGCTGAGTTTCTAAGGGAAAATATCTTCTACAAGTATGCCTACCCAAGAGAGTTAGTCACAGATCAAGGAAGCCAGTTCACCTCCAACCTGATTGAAGATTTTCTCGCTCATCACAAGATCAAGCACAAGACTTTCACCCCCTATCATCCTCAAGCAAATGGCCAGGTGGAAGTCACTAATAGAGCATTGGAAGGGATTTTGACTAAGGTTGTGAGCAGCAGTAGAAAGGATTGGGCAGATCGCCTGGTTGAGGCCACCTGGACCTACAACACCACTTGGAAGACTACAACCGGTTTCACACCTTATGAGGTGGTCTACGGGAAGAAAGCTTTGTTGTCGATAGAGTTCAAGTACAATACATTAAGGGTGGCAGCTCAGCTGGACCTAGATCTCATCCATGCTCAATGTGAAAGATTATTACAGCTGAATGGATTAGATGAACAAAGAATGCAGGCCCTCCTCCACTCAGAAGTAGTTCAACTCCAAAGGAAGATATGGCATGACTGGCACCTTAATGAAGAGAAATTCTAGCCGGGAGATTGGGCGCTGCTGTATGACTCAAGATACAAGGATTTCAAAGGAAAGATGAGGACAAGATGGTTAGGACCATATACAGTGGAGAAATGCAATGAAAATGGTTCAGTCCTTATCAGGACCATTGATGAAGAAGCCATCCCCGTGCTTGTCAATGGGCATCGATTGAAAATCTACAAGAAACCCCTTTCAAGGCAGGAGTTCATTAAAACTGTGGAAAAATTAGTGTTGGTAATAGAGCAGGGCTCTGCCTCTGTTCCAGCCACACCTTGATCATCAAAAAAAAAAAAAAAGAGGAATAAAAAGATCCTTGGACGAAAACCTCTCTGAGGCGACTAGGGCAGATAGTGGGGGTGAAAACCTCATGAAGGCGCCCCTGCTATCTTTCAAAAAAAAAGAAAAAAAGGAGAAAAAGCAAAAAGAGGAAAGAGAGAAAAAAAAAGAAAAGAAACAGGTCTAATCTCTGAAGAATTATTGCAGGTTGCAGGGAATGCAGTGCAGATAAAGGAGGTCGCGCAAAACAAGGATAGGGGTCTGTACCAAGTTACCAGAAATCCTCACAGACACTCCCTCCATGGTCACTCACTTTTTACAAGATTTGGACACATTTGGGTCAAGATTCAACCTCCTATAGGAAGTTTCAGGGCTTTCTACAGGAAGTTCTGCATTTCTACAGGAAACATCCTGTAGAACCTTTGGGTAGGCCAAAATCGATTCTGAAGAGGGATTTAAAGCTTGAAATCTGTTGATGATGCATGCAGCCACCCCTTTTTCCCATCCATCACCTGTTTCATCTCTTTCCACCGCCATTACCACAATTTTGTCCTGTATTTCTGCACAGTCATGCAAAAAGTCCTATTTTCCTCAACTTGCAATTTTTATTTTTTTTCAAGGGACAAATCAATTACATGAAGGCCCGCACACTCTACCTATTAAAGCTTCATCATGACCCTTCAATCATGAATGCAACCCTGCTCATTTCAGCATGCAGCCAAGGAGGAGAAGCAGCTATAGGATGTCCTACAGGAATCCTGTAGCAGCTAATTTGCCTAGAATACACACTATGGAGTCAATAGCAGTTGAAATCAGTGTAGGAGGCACGTAACTAGCTCTACTTGAACGTGAACACCTCCTCAACAGCTGAGAAAAGGCAGAGCCATGCATGCAACGTTCACTACCAGTGGATCGAATTCCGAAGCTTGCATGCAGCATCAGCCAATGAACGAAGGAATTCCAGTGCCTGTGCACGAAGCAGCAATGAGCAGAGCCATCGTTCCACATCTAGAAACCTGCAGAGCATGTCCACGGCCACATAGGTAAGTTCCTGATCTTATTTCATCAAATTGCATAAACTATACTATGAAACTTGCATGTCTGTGAATGGTGCGGGTTGAACAAATTCGGTGGCCAGTCAACTGGCCACCCACAGTCAGTCGAATGGCCTCGTGGGATCCAAACAAGCTCGGTTACGCTCAAATCCACCAAAGGGCTGTGAAGTCGACACGTTGGAAGTGTCCAGTCAAGGAAAATCGGCGGATTTGCAGTGAAATCGGCGGATGGGCAGTGATGATGGCGGGTAATGGCAGAGATAGAAAAAATGGTGGTCAGAGACACGCTGGAGAATGATAGTCATGACGTTGGCCAACGGATCAGCTTGGACACCTCACCCCCGCGCCATGAATTGCGCTGTAATTCAAAATCCTTTGGCCATAACACTCACATTAACCACTGGCATTTACTATTGCAACCGGTTCTCAGTAGCGTACGCGTCCTCCTTCTCTGCACTTCGTTAGCCTGAGCTTCTCGGCCCGTTTCAAACTCCTCCCGTGTCCCAGGCTTGCTCAGAAGTGTCGTGATGTCTTCCCGAATCCAGCAAAGCTCTCTATAGGAAGGAGCTCTATAGGAAGCACAACATAGCCTCCTGGAGCAGAGAAACCCGGATCTTTTGCATCGGAATTGGAGTTTCAAAGAGAGGTAGGCTCAAAAAACGCCATACCCGTGCATAAAATTTCAAAAGGTGGTAAATTAAATTGTTTGGAGTAGGGAAAGTTAAAACAAGTCTGCCTGTGGGTCAAGAATTGTGGTTTTCCTAGGTGATACACGGAGTTTTTTTCAGTTGGTTCTGTGTTACATTCTCCTCCACGATGCCTGTTAACGAATTCCTCCTGTAGAAACGATAAACCTCTGTAAGGAATGATCTGTGCATAAAAAAATGTGACTTGTATATGATGGGTGTGAGAATTAAGCTCTACACTCTATTTGTGAGAGCCTAATTTCCTTTTGACAGTCAAGTTTTGGGGCAGTAGCAGCATTATAACCAGGAAATTGGTGAAAAGGGAGATACAAACGTCTGAGAAACCTTGTCCTGAGAATCAAAGGAGGAAACCATACACAGAATTCCCCTCCTGATCAGTACACAAGTCAAAACAGAGTATTTTTCACCATGCCAGGAGGGTTTATCAGAAAGGAACCCTCGGATTCCAAGAAGTTGAGAGAAACTCCTGAGGTGGTAGACCTATTTACCCGTGCAAATTGGATGACCTTCTGTGACAGAATTCAAGGTCACGATGATGAGATAACAAAGGAGTTCCTAAGGTCCCTGCAGCCTAAATCCAAGATATTGGCCACTGTAAATTTCTGAGGATTAACCTTAAAACTCACCCCACAACTCATTAGTCGGGTCACTGACTTTCTATTGGGGATACCCTAGGATAAAAAGGAAAGGAAATTAGGCCAGAAGGCCAAAAATGAATTCTTCCTACTAGAAGAACAGTTCTCAGAGGATAAAAATGGGGTCCAGAGAGCTAGCCTACATCCATTTTAGAGCGAGGTCAGCCTTCAGATTATGAAATACATTACCTATGAGGGGCGATTCAGTATTGTATATGGTTATCACTTTCGGTTGCTCACTGAACTCAGGAATAAGATGGATTTACCCACAGAACAAAAGCTAAGCATCCCCTACTTCCTCCTACAGTCATTGATTAAGTGTGGCACAAAACTGAAGGAAGGGACACCAGACCAGTTGGCCCATCATGGGCTTATCAAGCTTCTAGTAGAAGATGCCCTCCATACTTATACTGTCCCTATCTCCTAGGAGATTTTTCGCAATATGACCAAGGATGATGATATCCGGATTCTGGCCGAAGAACTCACTTCATCTAGCAGTGAGGAAAAGGAGCATATTAAGGCAGAGAAGCAAACTAAGGGTAAGGAAATTAAGGGTAAGAAAACCTAGCATAGGCCACCACAGGAAAAGCAAGAAGAGAAACAAGAAAAAGGCCAAGTTGCTAAGGCCAAAGCTGTGGGTGGAGTAAAAGCACAAACACCAAGGGAGAAACGGTTGCAAATCAGGGCAGAGAGGATTGAAAAGGTCCAAGCAAGTAAGGGCACATCCAAGGAAACCATAGCAAAATTGAAGGAGAAGACACCCCCAGCCAAGCAGGCCAAAACAGTGAAAACTGTTCCTACAAGAAGCCCAAAAACTGCTTCTACAGGAAGACAGAAAACAGTCAGCACAGGACTTTCTACAGGAAGTCTGAAGATAGAGCAATAGAGGGAAAAATCACTGGAAATTTTAGCTAGGGAGGTAGCAGCTGTGCTAGCCACCCTAAGCACATCTCCCAAGCAGAAGGAAAAGCGAAAGAGGGAGCCTCCCCTGTATTGTAAGGCAAGAAGGAGTGTGAGGATTAAGACTGGCAGACCCCAGCCTCCATCAAAAGAACCAATCACAATTGTAGACACCCCTACCACACAAAAGGAGAGGTCCCCCTCCAAGGCATCCATCACTTATGAACAGGGAAGCCTGAAGACATCCACCTGGAGGGAGAGAATGAAAATGTTGGACACAAAGGCCTCTCTACAGGATGTTGAGACTATTCTATAGGAAACATTGGCTAGGTTGAAGGAGACCAAAGCAATGGAAGGTGAGGCAGCTAAATCACCCCAGGAGGAAGAAAAGGTGGAGAACATTGTGGAACCTAGCCCCTAGCCTAGCTTGGGCTCCTACTATAACTTGTTGGAGGCCGGAAAGATCATTCCTCAAAAATTCACAGTGCCACTTTTCCTTGCATTAGAAGAAGAGAGAGTGAGGACCCACACTTGGATGAAAATCACTAAGTCCAAGGGTGTGGCAGATATAGGTCCTCTGGAGGAACAATTCAAGGAGGCAAGAAGGGAATTGGCTCTAGTATGGCATGTGGAGAGCAACCAGCGAGTCAAGCTATAGGAATAAAATGAGCTGCTTAGACAGTAGCTACAATTACAGGGACAGAGGAAGGAAGACAGGCCTCACATCTTGGGAGACCAACAGCAAAAGGGGGAGCCCACAACAACCAAAGATACCCCTGATGAATAGCAGAGAAAGGAAGGGATGCAGACCGAAATTGAGATACTGAATCGGCAGCTACAGGAAAAAGAATTGGAGACATAGTCTCTGAAACAACAGATACAAGAAAAGGAGGCCCAACTGGCCTGCATGGCCAGCTGGGCAATGGAAGCTCTGCAGTGTAGATAGCCTGCCAAATCCTATGCCCTATACCTCAAGGATCAGTGGTTACAGTTTCAGATCAATACCTTGGCTCAAAGGGGCATCACCCCATTCCAAAATTATCATCAGTTTGCAGCTCTATGTGGCAGTAGTTCATATGAGGATAGGGCCAAATTATCAGAGTTCTACTTGCACAACTTTGCCCTTCCAGACATGAACGCATGGGATCCCAACACGGTGATAGGAGATGTCCATCTTATGGCCATGGCCTCTTGGATGAGCCATGAGGAGAAGAGAGCAGCAGAAGTCCGTAGTATCATAGGCAAAGAGCTCAGTGAGCCTCTCATGATCAGAGTAGAGCCAGATGACCCATCAGCAGTGATAAGCACCCACCAGCACTTGGCCAACAGTCCTCAGGATCTACCGGAATACATTGAGCAATAGGCTCAAGCCATTGCCCAATTTGAGCCCCGAATTGGGTAACTTATTGGGCTCATTTTGCCTAATTGTCCTTGTTCAATCCCCCATTTTTCATAGATTATGCATGTTTTTCTAGTATGTTTATGTTATTTGAACGAATAAGGGTGGTCACTCTACCTAGGAGGCTAATACGTGGTCATTTCAGGTTTTTTGGACAAATTTTGGAGCAAAACCAAGCAATTATGGCCCAGGTGACAGCCAAGCTTGAGGTGAGGATTCATAGGAAGGTTGTCTATAGCATTAAATGGCCCTTCCTTGAAATCTCCACCCTCAACTCCGAGCTCAACAGGCCACCAAAACGAGTTCTAAAGGCAGCCAAGCAGCTTTGGGAAGAGTGACTGTCTACTAGTAGTTGGAACAGCCGAGTCCCTTGAATCTAGGAGGGCTGTTAGCCCCCTCATATTGTATAAATAAGAAGGCCTCATCCTTCGTAGTTTACTTTTTGAACTGTTGGTATTTGCACTATAGTGCTGTCCTTTTTTAGCTCATTTTTCTTAGCTACTACTGTACAAACTTTCTTGGGATGATTATTTTTGAGTAATGAGAAGCAGCTTTACTTGGCATCAGATTTGAGTTCTTTAAAGGAGCCTGTAGCTCTTGGGGTTGGGCCCAACCCGAGTGATAAGGAATCCTTTATGTATTGTTATTTGTTCTTCATGCATTTGCAAAATTATTTCTGTTAAGTAGATTAAATCTTGTTGATTAACTAGGTCACTGTTAATGGTTAGAAAGACTTTTGATGCTCATATTTAGTTGATAGGTTTTTAATAGGGAAAAGATTCAAAAAGGGGTCATCAAACATCACTGGTTTCACCTCTCCCTCAGTGGGATCAGGAGCTGGGATCAGGGTGACCTTGCTACCCACAAAAACATTGATTTTGCTTTGCCATGCAATCACTAGTGTTTGATTTTCATTTGTAGAAGTTGGTTACAAGTTCAGACTTTTGTTTTCTTAGTTGCATGATTTAGTTTACATGGTTTCATTGCAGTTTAACTTCTGTTCATTCTTTTTACTAACAACTAGATCAGATTAGGTCAACGTAACTAGGTCTTTGATTTCAATGTGCTTGGTAGTATTGCACTGTTTTGGTCTTTGTCCTCTTTGTATTAACATCTTAAAATGTTTATAGATAAAATATTTTTAAGTGGGGTTTTCCAATAAATCTATTATAGTGGTGTTAGAATACACACAATATATTCTATCAAATGGTATTTATTCAAGTTAGAGGTTCCAAAGTTTAGCTAAAATATTTGTAGAGATTTTATAATGGTATTCCAATATAGACAATATGTTATGTTAAATGGTAAGTTATCCATGTGAAATTGTATTTTAATGTATTGAAATGGTAAGTTATTATTAATGTATTAAGAAAAAAAAGGAGGTTGTTGGTAAGAATTTCTTTTATGGTGAAGATTATTAAGTTGTAGTATGTTAGTGTCTATGTTTGTGGTGTGAGTTGAAGTGGGTTTTGGTATGCAATTTGTTTATTCACTTTCAAATTTCAGAAAATATGAAAATATGTAGAACCATTAAGAACATGCCAACTATTTAAGAGATTAATGTGACCCATCGTGCTCCGGGAGAATTAGTCATAGGTAGTTCTTAATAAGGTCAAGCTAGTGTGACTTGTCGTGCTCCGAGAGTGTTAGTACAAGTTATTTTATAAGGTCAAGTTTATAATTATCTGTTGAAGACATTATTTATCTAGAATTGTTAAGTTTAGATAACAATGGTATATTTTATGCTCTATCTCAATTTACTTCAATGTGTCGTATCAACCCGTTGACAATTTCCAATTATTTCCCATAACAATCACATTAACTTAAACACATTGACAATTAATATAGATAGGACATCAAAACATGTGAAGAAGACAAACCAAGGCAAGAGGACATAAGATTTGGTGGATACCAGGGAAAAACCCCAATGTGGGGAAAACCCTTTGATCATATCTTCTTATTATTATTCAATAGTTCAGCAGAGAGAGAGTACAAATATCAAATTTACTTTCCCAAAAGAGTCCTATTAAAATTAATAGTTAACAATAGTCAACTGCAGCCCTAACCAGAAAGTCAACGCTGGTCAAATTAGCACCTAAATGTCCTCCAAGAAGCTCGTTCAAAAACAGTTCAATATGGTCTTTGTTTGGAACTGGATCCACCAAGGACCGTTTTAGGGCTAAAAGCCCATGTTTTGGGTCAAATTTTGTAATAAAGTTGTAAAGTGTCCACATTTTGTGGTCGCTGAGCGCGAAGGTGTCATGAGTCATAAAGGGTTGTCCACCCTTATTTTGTAAAGAAAATTCAACTGTAAAGACCTACCCATGGTTCGCGAACCATGGGATTGTATAAAAAGAGCTAAGTAAGTAATCTCTAAGTATTTAGAAGAATTTTGGTAGAAGTAAGAAGTCATGAGCAATAAGGAGAGAAGTCTAAGCTTCGGGTTGTAGTGTAGGTAGAGGCTCTGCAGCTGAGTGCACAAAGGCTTAGGGTAGAAGTGCACAACTGAGTGTGCGGACCCCTGTAGGTAGGTGTGCAAGGCGGATAGAGTCTGTAATCATCTGAAGATATCAATAAAGAGAAGCATTCTACAAATTTCGTGTCTTTGTTTCCTGTTAATGCATCTTTTCATATTATGCATGAGTTTCGTTTACAATGCTTATGTGATGCACACATGTATGTAGTTATGTTGGATAATTGAACGCAAATAAGGATATATGTTTACACAGAGTTAACTGTGATTGTTCAATAAGATAGGTAGTACACTTAAGCTAGTTTGGGAATCTGTATGATAAGCTACCCTAGCAGTGTGAAAGTATGTGAACCATAGGCTAGGGCTATGCGAAGGCCAATCATACCCCTTCACAGAGGTACCAAAGGGTAGAGTAAAGGGCTAGACAGAAAGAACTCTAGAACTTAACAACCTACATGAAAGCAGGAATAGACAGAATAAATTGACATCACGACCATCTTAGGGTGTGGAAACTTGGTTCCAGCTGATGAGCCCCGAATTGGGTAACTTATTGGGCTCATTTTGCCTAATTGTCCTTGTTCAATCCTTCATTTTTCATAGATTATGCATGTTTTTCTAGTATGTTTATGTTATTTGAAAGAATAAGGGTGGTCACTCTACCTAGGAGGCTAATACGTGGTCATTTCAGGTTTTTTGGACAAATTTTGGAGCAAAACCAAGCAATTATGGCCTAGGTGACAGCCAAGCTTGAGGTGAGGATTTGTAGGAAGGTTGTCTATAGCATTAAATGGCCCTTCCTCGAAATCTCCACCCTCAACTCCGAGCTCAACAGGCCACCAAAACGAGTTCTAAAGGCAGCCAAGCAGCTTTGGGAAGAGTGACTGTCTACTAGCAATTGGAACAGTCGAGTCCCTTAAATCTAGGAGGGATGTTAGCCCCCTCATATTTTATAAATAAGAAGGCCTCAGCCTTCGTAGTTTACTTTTTGAACTGTTGGTATTTACACAATAGTGCTATCCTTTTTCAACTCGTTTTTCTTAGCTACTGCTGTACAAACTTTCTTGGGATGATTATTTTTGAGTAATGAGAAGCAGCTTTACTTGGCATCAGATTTGAGTTCTTTATAGGAGCCTGCAGCTCTTGGGGTTGGGCCCAACCCGAGTGATAAGGCCTCCTTTATGTATTGTTATTTGTTCTTCATGCATTTGCAAAATTATTTCTGTTAAGTAGATTAAATCTTGTTGATTAACTAGGTCACTGTTAATGGTTAGAAAGACTTTTGATGCTCAGATTTAGTTGATAGGTTTTTAACAGGACTCTTTTGGGAAAGTAAATTTGATATTTGTACTCTCTCTCTGCTGAACTATTGAATAATAATAA
>Ga0115842_100474_pt1 | contig 16112 bp, 9 predicted proteins | sample InSIn2SAF170_2_FD_83856 | JGI IMG/M metagenome (GOLD analysis project Ga0115842, IMG submission 83856)
AGCTTACCATAGTAAGTACCTTGCGCCAAAGCTAGCGCTCCACGGTTTTGAAGCTGCGCGGACGGGCCAGGATGCTGCTGGTTGTGCTGCTGTTGGTATTGTTGATACAGGTGAGAAGGTGTTTGGCCTTGCGGCTGCTGAGCAAATTGTGGAGGCCGTTGAGATGTGTTCGGAAGAGGTGTCAATTGTTGAAGTTGAGTCTGAGAAAAGTCGGACTGGAATTGTGGCATGGTTTCAGGCTGGCCCATGGAATTACCATATCCATAGGCGGGCTGCGGAAAAGAGGGGTTCTGGAGCGTATTCATCGTGTCTTGGCCACTGATTGGGTTCTTTCATCCGACCTTTAAAGCGGCATTCGTGATTGCCGTGGGTTCGTCAAGTTCGGGCAACCACGTTTCCTGCACGGGGCCAGGCTGGAACAGGATAGTGGGCGAGTAGTTCGATCGAGGTTGCTCGCAAAGTGGGTTAGTGGAGCGGGACGACCAATTCGGGGGCGGATTCGTGCGTCAGGAACAGCAAGGATGATGATTTTAGGGTCGGTTGATCATAAGCGTTCGCTCAGGTATGACAAGCTTTTCAGGAGGAAATCTGGAAGCATGGCACGAAATCCAGTGGCAGAGAGTTCAAAGTCGATGGTGGTTGGATGGTTGAAGTGAGGTTCAAAGCAGTGCGAATTTAATCTTCAGAGCTAATGCAACATCATCGCAAGTCAGTTCCATCGTCATTAGTCGACGCCACAAGCGTAATGCTCGCTTGTGCCGCAACGACCCCGGTTTCGCTTGCTTCTCGCTCTGGTCACTTCAACCATACTGTACAAACTTGCAGCCAGGGCGCAAGATAGGTAAGATGAAGCAGCCAAACGAGTGATGTACCATGACTGGTGACTGTCCTTACCTCTTCTCCGATAGCGTAGTTGTGGAAGGTTTGGACAGGACAACCAGTTGTGGGCCATGTGAAGACTTCTGCGAACTCCATAGCCGATATCAGCGCAAAGGAGGGTTCGCTAGCCGACGCCAGTCCCATTAGTTGACATAAGGAGTGGAAATCGGCAGGTTCGGGTTACTTATAAAGCATACCTACGGGGTACTCCAGTGTCGTTCGACTTGATCCCAACAAATAGGGCCTCATATGCTGGGACGACAAGGTGTTCGAAACGGAAGTACGACCTTTATTGAGCGACTCTCACAACGATGCATGGCCGTGGTTGTACAGTGAGATACTAATATATCCTGGTGAAAGTGCATTGCTAGCAGTATAGAGTATATGTTTGCAGGAAAGTATGACTCTCGACTTGCCTGTAATCAACCGCAAACAATTTGCGAATTGCCTTGAATACAATTGGGCATCTGCTCCAATCTCTTGATTAAACAGATTGACACGGTCTGAGAAAAATGCTCGATGTGATTTAGCCGGTACTCATGTGCATAACGCGGGATTCACTGACAGCAAATCCAGCCCTTTTGGTCTATGAACGTTCGAGGTTGCTGGAGGTTGACTACTTAGGTACTTGTTATCGATCATCACTTGCCCCTCTTCCTCTTAAGTTCGTCTATCCACGTCGATGCCAACACTTGAGGCACGATGTATATCCTCACAAGACCATCCAGCACTTCGACCTTGTCACTGGACAATACTTCCAGCAGAGAGATTTTCTTGCCAACTTTCATTATTCCCCCAGAGATTGTGTCCATGTAACACTCGCAGGTATTCACTCTGTATTCACCTTTTGAATCCCATGGGAGCGGTAGCATGATAGTTAGATGCTGGTGTATGGTATCCTTTTCGGAGAAGGCCTTGATCAAGTCGCTGTTGTTGTGCATTGGATACAAAAACATGGTTGGAAACTCTAGGGTGCTGGTAGGTGATAGCGGGTCCGGGACAAGCCTTATCTCTGCGTCTGCCATGTCTGGTCGTTTTTGCTGCGAGCCCCGCAGCTTGATGTTTCTAGCCTTAATCGCTGTGATGAGCATGACGTTTTCTTTCTGTTTGCGTTCCTTGTCAGCCCTGCGTCTGCGATCTTGCTCCTCTTTTGCTCTTGATCGCTTTTGTATTTTTTCCAACAAGGTCCGCATCGGCTGATTGGACTCGTCCAGTTTGATACCACGATAGCACACATCTAAGGCTTCATACACTTTGTCGAGAGCAAATAGAGCAGATGCGGACCGGTAGTGGGCCTTCACGTTGGTTGGGTTGATCTTGAGAACCGTGCCGCAATCTAAGATGGTGGAACGGTAGTTTTCTACCATGAGTTAGTCAAACGAACCATCTCAAATACCATAACTTACTGAGCTCAAGATTAGCCCGCGCACGATTGATATGCAATTGTTCGTTGAGCACGAGTCGCTTCTGCTCCTCGTCCTCCATGTTCTCCGGCTTGTCCCACTTTGCCTCGTCGGTACTTCGGAGGAGAACGATTCCATTTGTGTAGAACTCTTTTGCATCGGACCATTTCTTTTCTTTGATGCATTCGTTGCCCTGGTCTTTGAAGTTTTGAGCAGCTTCTGATTTCGGACCTTCATATTGCAAGGCTTTCAAGGCTTCGAGAACGACATTCTCTTCGTCTGGACAACCTCAGTCGTGATTCGCGCTCATGTTCAGGGTCGCATACTTCCGGCATCCTCGAGATTCGTCATGAACAATGGTGTCTTGCTGAGATCGGAGAGTGCTTCCTCGAAAGTCTTGTCGTTGAAGCCTCCCTGCGCAACAGCACGATCGTAAATGTCGTCCATTGAAGCGTCAGCCGCTGTGGTACCTATCTGCGTTGATGCTGTAGGAGGTGCACCGTCGCCATCTGGAGACAGCTCTTCCAGATGTACCATGCTGATTAGCGTCACAGTGAACAACGAACAGTGACTGCGCAAGACTGGTTGAGTTGGTACCTAGGTAGTGTACATGCGGCAGCTTTGGTGGGATCCTGATGCGAAAGAACAATTTCGATATACTACGTCATAGCATGCCTTTGATGGCACATGCAAGAGATTGGTTCCTCAAGGCAGAGTCCTAAGGAGTACTAGTAATAATTGAGATGATCTAGCCATTACACAAGCACTCACACATAGGCACGGGACAAGCTCGATGGCCTTCTCGTCCATCACCCCCTTCAAACCACATCCTGGCGTGTTCAGCATGAAATCCGTGCGAGCATCTTGTGCAGAATACGGTAAATTTATGCATGGCTTCATACCACTTCTTCTCTCTTTCTTGTTTTGTAACATCCTCGTCAACAACCTCGATCGCCACTTCTCCACCTGCTGTAGAGGATGATAAAGCTTGTCCGGCTCTTCTCGTGCCGATCACATCGACAGCTCCGGTAACGGATACTGCTGGCGTGCCCTCGCCCGGCCCTATGGCTGTAATGGTGCTTCCGACCATGCTGCCCGCAAGGTCCATGTTATTACTGTTGCGTTGACTCGCGGAAGACGGCGGCTTGTACCACTTTGAAAACGTCTCATCTGCTGTGCCAAGCCAGAGATTGCAAACACCGCAGCGAGGAAGATGCTTTCCACATCTAGGGCAAACCGTGCCTGCGACTGCCGCCCTTTCCGGCGCGAGGGCAGTCTTTGAGGCTTCGCCTATACGAGCATTGTGCTCCAAGACCTGTTGCTCATGGCCGAACTGTGAAATTGACTGGTTGCAGTGAGTGCAAACAAGCTTGACTTGTTCTTTCTTTCGTATTGCCAAGGCTGCCGGCAAAGACTTGCTCGCTCGTATCTCTCGCGCAAGGACAACATCGAAGCGGGCCTTATCAAACTTCAAGCCACAAGAGAGAAGCTGTAACTTGTACGTCTCACGGAAACATGAAATCGTCCTAATACAAGAGCTATCGGACCACAAGAAGCGGTCACTCGCAGCGGCAAAACTCATACCAAGCGCAGCAGTTTGTATGTCATTAGTGATTCTGGCGTAATTTGACAGTAGTTCGATGCACTCCTTGGTCCCAAGGCCTGTAAGAAGCACACCCTCTAGATTGCCGCCACGAACGAGCTCTTGCTTCATGCTAGACAAGAAACGGGTAAGCTCCGAGTCGTCAAAATGTCGCAGCGCAACATTGACACGATATCTCAGTGGTAACGAAGCTTCAGCAAGCACTGCCTTCCACCCCCCACTTCTGACGTATGCAAGTATAGATCTTGCGAAGGGGTCTGTCAGGTCCTCCGAGACTGCAGAGACGATAGCTTGCCAATCGTCCTCTTCCGTCTCGTGCGAATCGCCCTCTTCAACTTGGGACTTCTCGATGCTTTGATTCCCTTGAAACTGGTGTCGACTTCTCGCGCCTGCAAGTGCCATTGCCAGCATCTTGTAGTCCTGGTTACTGCCTCCTGCTCGGAGTACTTTCTGCGCCAGCCTGATCTCACCAGCAAACATAGCTGTTGCCGCAGCCTTAGTATATTGTCCCTCGGAAATGAGAATGTCACATGACTTTTCGACTTGACTGTAAGTCCATGGCAAGCCTGCTGCGTGGAGGCACAAAGCTCGGTTGTGAGGATATTCGGTAGGACATCCTTTGCCACGAGACAGATTGAGACGGCGAACAAGGGCTTGAAGTAAGTTAGGAAGGGTTTGATGACCAACATTGGGAATAACAGTTGATGCTCTGCTCTTAACACTGATTTCTTCCATCCAGAAACCAAAAACGCCAACAAAGGATAAGTCCACGCCACCCTGGACCAACGCATTATCCGCCGAAATCTGCTTCGCGTGCTTGAGCCAAAGCCAAAATATTTCTAAACTTGTGTCGTCCTTGACAATGGCTGCGTTTTTGTCAGCATCAAGCATGTAGCCTGCCTCACACCTATCTTGAAAAAGTGACGTCGATCTTAACTGTTCGACAATGCTCTTGTGACGATGCGGCGGAGCTCGAAGCGCGTGCTGCACCACTATGTCGTCTCTGCCAGTGATGTGCGCATCGTCGCTGCCTATTAAATAAGCCCTAGTTGAGATTCCTCTGGGTGACGGATGAGCAAGGACGGACCGCAACTGCACTTCCCCTTCTCCTGTCAGAGTGATAACCTGTGGCTGACCACGTTTCGTCTTTGCTGTTGTGAAATCAAACGAGACGACCCTCTTCGTCTCCTCTACCTCAGGGCTTTCGGAACAAGCATTCGTGATGCTGACTGAGTCCTTGAGACGGATTCCCCGAGGCATCTGCTCGTCCCAGGTCACCACGTTTCCCGAGTGCTCTTCGACCTTGTCTTGTGTCTGTTCAACATAATCAGAAAGAAAATTGAGTATACGTAATTGTCCAGTGCTCGAAAGGACACCCAAACGGCCACGATGTGTTTTGGAGAACCGCAATCCCCAGATCTGACCTTGCGAGTCGACTGCATTTTTGAGCTCAAGCGAAACCTCGGGATGTTGTTCAGCTGGACTGATATGATTTCCAGAACCAAGATGTGCAATTTTCGTCCGTGTAATCATTCTTCTGTCCCACACCGAAACCGTAGGACTATTCGAAGGCAGACACGACGCAAAGTAATGCTCGTCTTGGGTATTGACGGCAATATTATGTACACATCGGGTCCCAAATTGCAATGCTGAAGTCGGTGTCGGTTCTCGTAAATCGTACAATCGAATGAATTGACTTTTGACGCCTGCTGCCAGCAACTTAGGTTGGTCTTGGAAGAACCGGAGGCTCGTGATCTGTTCGCCGCTAGCAAGACGGTGAAGTGGTTCATTACTGCTCTTCTCGTAACGCTTTGCTCGTGTGCCATTCGGCTTTTGGTTGATGTCCCAGATATTCAAGCAGTAGTCTGTTCGGGCCTTATCGAAACCAATAGCCAGCCAATTCAGTGTGTTCAAGCCAACAGCATTACATGATCGTGGTGTCCTTGGCGAAAATGCCAGTGGCATCTGTTCATTGTCGGCAAGATTCACGAGACTTGCTTCCCCTCCAGTCTGCCCTACGGCAACGATGCCGGCTTCTGTCGGGTGCCAATCGAACGCTCGGAAAAGAGGGAGCTTCTTTGACTCGTACACAAGTTCGTAATCAAGTCCGGAATTCCTTTCAGCAGTGGCATTATATACTTGCAGTATGCGGCCGGCAATGTCAACTTTGAGGAAGTGCTGATCATTCTGGCCGGGTAAGGAGTTTTGAGAGAAGCGAATAGCTGCTTCCATCTTCTCGGGCTCGAGAGCACATCAACATCTTGAAATTGGTCTTTTAGAATGGTCTTTGTGGTCTGTGAATCAGCCCATCTTCAGGATCTACACTTACCAGATGCCGCTTGACACTCGATGCTGTGAACCATGTCAGTAGGACTGCATGAGGTTGTTTGCGCTAATGAGTAACAGCTTGACCGGTAGAACATCGGCCAATAATATATTTCATGTTTCTCGTGGTTCGCTTGAATAACATACGCACTTCCATGTTGACAACGGCTTGCGAAGCCAGCCACCATGTCAATCATGCCAAAGGCTGGGGGGCAATTGAGTTCAAACAAGAGACGCCATGAAGAGCCTTCGGATCGAGCTTCAAGAAAAGCACGAAAGTTGAGTGAGGATACCTCTCCTTCTTCTGACGAAAAAGGTCAAGAGACCAGTTCTTCACGACCTTCGAATAAACACACGAAGAAGGATCGCAAGCAAAACAGATCTAGTCGAATACACTCGTTGCGTAAGTTGCTGGCTCGAGGCAAACTCCCAAGTACCATTAAGCAAGAGAAAGAACGTGAACTGGCTGCCCTGCTTCACGAACAAGACAAGACAAAAACCAAGAAAGACGCCAAGAAAACGCTTGAGCGCTACCACTATGTGCGCTTCATTGAGAGACAGAAAGCAGAGAAGCGGCTGAAGCGGCTGCGCAAACAGAAGGATGCTGGAAACGATAATGGCGAGCTGGATAACAAAATTCACGAAATGGAGGTCAACCGAAACTATGCTATTTATGCCCCGCTCGACCAAAAGTACGCTTCCATATTTGCATCGCAGACCGGTCACGAGAAAGATGATGAGGGTGATGAGGCAGAGGAAGGCAAAGCCGGGAATGTTGAAGCACGGACGAAGCCACCGATGTGGTACGTTGTGAAAGCGGCAATGGCACACGGTGAAGTTGAGCTGAAAGCTCTTCGTGATGGCAAATCAAATCCCAGCCATACGATCAGCAAAGATATTGATCGAGAGCTTGTTTCGGTATGGAATCAAAAGAAGGTGAAAGCAACATCCTCAACCACCCACAGTAGACCGATGACACGAAACATGGAAGACGACACGGTGATCCACCGAAACAGCATTAAGAATGACTCTTCAGAGGGTGAAATGAGCGACGGAGGGTTCTTCGATCGATAAGTATCTGTCTCGTCCCTGAATTTGCTTGGCTTCAATTTCAAGCTTCTGTATTGCGAGGTTGCTTTCAAACATGATACCCTAATCATTGAGATTGTGCTAAGCTAGATTCTACTGATCTAGCGAGTCGAGCATACGACATTGTTCTGCCTTAACCGGCTTCAGTTTGTGTCAGTCCAACAAGTCTTTGGGTTATCGATTCTGCGTGCGTTTCAAGAACATGCACCGCTTGATCGTTGCATTGGTCGTTTCGAGTTCCGCTGTTCAAATTCGTGAAGCAGAGGTTCCTCTCTTAAACTTGTTGCTCGCTTTGCGAAACTGACTGCTCTAATAGCACCCACTATTAAGCATACATCTTCTTGCATCGAATTGTTCTCAGCTCTAACCTGTTTCTGTCATAGAGCTGTCCTGATTCGTACCTTCAATGCATCCTTAGTGTGTACTCAGGTGTAGTATTGTCTATCCTTCTGCTCTCGAACTCCCGTGAACTTTCTTCTGCTTGCGAGTCACTTCCTGCCGTCATCTCCCAAACAATTATCTCACCTTCTCTCATTCGCCGATATTGCCCTCCTCAGAATTGAGCTTCAACCTCCTCACCGGTTCCCTGGAACCTCTCAACCATCCGCATACATTCGTCTCTCAATTTTATGAGACCGAACATAATACAAACTTCCACAACATCTCGAATGCGTTCCGTGTCCCGGAACTTGACCAGCCAGCCTTCTAGACTTACAATCCTACCCTCTTCAACACATTTCTTGCTCCACTCGAAGACATCTTTCAATGGCTCTATCTCGATGCAATGGCGAAGGACGAGTGTTTGCCTTGGCAGACGCCCATGAATCGATCGTGGTGTGACCTCGAATTCGATGAATGGTGCTGGAGGCAGCGGAGATACTGTTCTACGGCCACGACCGCGACCACGTCCACGTCCACGACCGCGTCCTTTTCCTCTACCATGGGATGCTGTTGTGTCAGAGTGGGATGCTGGAGCCCTTGGCGGAGAGAAGAGTGTAGAAGGAATTGCGCTTGGAGTGTGGACGAAAAGAGTGACGGCTTTCGACGGGCTCTCCTCTGGATACGACAACGGTGAAAACATTGTGCCATCAGGTGTGATTGTGCGGGATGTAAACGCAGTCTGGAATTCGTCTGAGGTGCTGAGAGTATTTTGTGGTCGCAAAGGAGTAACGAAAGGATCCAAAGGGTTCAAAACCTGTGATACATTCTCCATGTCATTTTCCAATGTTGATGCCTGCGACCACGCAGAAACATTGATCGCAGTGTGCTCAACAACGTTAGGCGGTTTCGGCAGGAAACTGAGAATTTTGTCTGCCAGGAAGATGGGGTATGATTCGGTGACGAATTCTTCTAAGTCAGGATGATCTGCCCGCCCGGCGTGGGTGCTATCTGGGTGGATGTGTATAATCTGAATGGTCGGAGATTCAAGTATGCTGTTACACGGTTAGTATTCTATTCTCAACGCGATCCCTAAGGCGAGACATGCCTATCACGATCTGCTATTAGTACTTGGTCAGGCATAGTGACTGATCATGGAACGTTATGGTATGAACCCCTTTTACGTGACTGAGAATGCTGCTGAGGGACAGCAGGACAGTATTGGGGGGGGAAAACAACATGCACGGCATTCTGGGAGTGAAGGTATTGATCGGTTTAGCCTTGTGTATCTGTTTACAGTCCAGACATCCTTTCACTCTGTGCCTGAGTGAAACCTTACGAGGATACCACGACGACATACTATGGAATCAACTATCAAGACATCGAGCTGGTCCGCGTCTAGGATACCTTTTATGCTTGTCCGAGGCTGTGTAACTATTCTTGTTGACAGAATAAACAGCCGTGCCACGTCAACATGACTTCCAGTGGTCATATACTTGGGTCATGGTAACATGGTCATCTCACAGTCTGTCTATGACAAGGCTTAGGAATATCCCCTTCATTTGTTGTAAGTACACAGTCACCATACTGGTACAAGGCTCGTCTGCCCGGGGGTTATAGACTCATTGCAAACACAATGCACCAAACAATACCTCGCTGACTCATCACTTACTTGCGTTTCAGTCCTTGCTCAGTTTTTTAACATTTACCGCTTGCTCCAAACTAGCTGTCCTGTCACCTTGTGAGGGAAAGAACAATCATTGCGGGTTTGACGATCACCACTTCCACAAAGCTGATTTTTGGCAGACCGATCCTTCAAACATCTGCTCTCAATCATGACGGCTTGTACTCAGGTACAAAAGAGTCAGTCCACCTCCGAGATATGATTTTCCTTCTATACTACTCCTGTAAAGCTGAACCAATATTCAGCTTTCAGCCACAGAACAACTCATCCTCAGTGTATCTCCAAAATGAATTCCACCATGTTCTGGAGAATTCACAACGAAAACCTCGAATACATCGTTGCCAACAAATCCCTGGTATTGCAACCCAGATCAATTGCCGATATTCCTATGACAATCTTTCACTACAACCCTTACCAAAAAAGAGTGTCGGATAAACCCCGCCAAGATACAGAAGTCTGTCAGCAAATCCCCAAGTACCTAGCATCATACCTATGGCCAAGAGCGAGCATCACCTCATTCTACAATGAAACAACAATCACATTTGAACTAGACTGTAGCAGCGATGGCCTTCAATTTGTCCTAGAGTGGATGTTGAACTCTATTCGTGCAGGCGCATGGCAGGCTATTGATATCGAGGGGCGACGCGACCAGATGCTACCTGATATAAAGGAGGCTGCAGAGGCGTTGGGCGTTGATAAGATGGTGGAAATGCTGGATAAGGAGACGGTGAGGGAGAGATGTTGAGGAATGTGATTGAAAGTGTTGGACAATGATGTATCTAGAATGTGGAACCTTGCGACCGTCGGGACAAGAAGAATGTATTAGAATTTAAGCATTTCAAGAGTCTCTCCCACTACCAGCCTTCTCAGATAGTAATAAGTATACAATCGGCACGGCCCAGTGATATATTGGATAGGTCAAAGTAGATATCGTGAGTGTTCCATCTGCGTCCAAATTAAGTTACTAACGTACATGTACCTAACGTACATACCACACCTACCGTCTACTATCCACTTGTCTCAGATTGGTTCTTCCCATTCCCCTTCCTCTTCCCCAACCCCTTAACCCCATCCACTCCCTTCCCCAACAATCCAAACAACGGCCCCATCCCAAACGTAAACCCCCTAACTCTAACAGTATAAATAAAAAAGTAAACCAGCGCCCAATTACTAATCACAAAAGCCAAGAAAACGCCGAAATCGCGCCACTTATCTCCCGGCGAAATATTGAGTGTAGCGAGGTACTCATTCCCATTCGCGTATGGACAGTAACCACAGTCCGCTGTGGCAGAAGGGTTGGTTATGTATCCGGATCCCATAGCTGCGACTAGCGAGGTTGCGTAGCTGCCGCATGTTTGGCCTGGCGGGGGATTGAAGAGCGTTGCTTCGCCGGCGACGCATTGGATTGGGAAGTCGCCTAGTGTTGCGGCTAGGACGCCGCCTATCCACCATGTGCTTGGGTTGATGTAGTACATCCAATAGCGCCAGAAGATTGGTAGTTGGTCGTATGGTCGGACGACGCCGTTGAATAACGAGACCATAACGAAGAAAAAAGGCAATACATTTGAAATGACATTAAAGTCAGGAGCAAATGCGCAGATCCACATGCCCCAGCTTTCCATGAAGAAGAAGAATAGCATCGTCATGAGGAAGACGTAACCTGCGGTGGATGATTCGTATGGTAGATTAGCGGGATAATCTAGGAAACAGTTAGCTTGTGGAAAACTAGACTGGTTTGGGAATAATACTTACACCACAAACAAAAGTATAAGATCGAGCTGATCACGGCCCATGGTATTGATGTGACGACCTGTGCAGTGCAGAACGCAAACCAGTTGTAGATGCGGCTGGGGTGCTCCCGAGCTTCCCAAAGACTTCGGGCCATGTAGAACTTGGGTAGGACACCATTGACGATTGTTGGCGGGATCAGAAGAATGAGGAAGACCGAAAACATTCGTGACTCTAGAGAGGCGACTGAATTCTGGAGCATGTAGAAGGTGAAGCCATTGAAAAGACCGATAATGACTGCGACGAAGAGCTTACCGTATAGGTATGATGGGTCGCGCCAGTAAGCAGTGAAAGTGCGTTTTGTCAAAAGGTACGTCTGTAGCCAAATAGGAGCGGCAAAAGCGAGCTCCTGCTTCTTGCTATCGGTTTGACCAACCTCTTTGGACCGTACCTCTTTCAGCCGATTGAGCTCTTGGAGCATCTCCTTGTTTTGTTCGGAGTTCTTCCATTCATCGTTCCAATCAATTCGCTTCCCCGTCTTCGGATGTCGTTTGCTCTTGGCTGCAGTTTCTAGGATAAATTCAGCAACATTTTTGCCTGGTGGACATTGTACGCCACGATCAGCAAAGTATTTGATGACGTCTTCGCCGTTGTCTCCAATGGGACCGAAGTAAAGAGGATTGCCGCCTGGATTCAAGGCTAAGACCATGTCGAATTGCTGTATCAGCATCGAGGATGGCTGGTGAATGGTGCAAATGATGGCTTGTCCAGCATGTGCCAACTTCTTTAAAAAACGGACAATATTGAAGGCCGATTGTGAGTCTAGACCCGAGGTAGGCTCATCCAGGAATAGCAATAATTCTGGTTTCGCAGCAAGCTCGACACCGATGGTAAGTCGTTTTCGCTGTTCTACGCCCAACGACATGATCACGGCGTCTTCGATGTCCTGCAGTTCGAGCAGTTTGATAATTTTGTCCACATAAGCAATCTTGTCCTCCCTTGATACACTTCGGTCTTGTCGTAGTAGAGCAGAGAACTCCAATGCTTCGCGAATGGTAGCACTCATCTCATGCAAATCCATTTGTTCGCAAAACCCAGTGCCTCTTTGGAACTCAATGCCGAGCGGACGCCCATCAACTAACATGTCTCCTTTGACTACTCCAGATGTCTGGCGTTGAGAAAGTGTATTCAGCAGTGTGGTCTTTCCAGCGCCTGAGGCACCCATTAGAGCAATCATGATCCCAGGTTTGACATAACCATTGACTTTGTTAAGCAATTTGCGTGTCCCGCCCTGGTATGGTACCTCGTACTCAACGTTCTCCCATGTGAAAACACTCTTGCTCCGAGCAATTTCATCAGTGATTTCGTCCTTGCCATCTCCAGCTTCCTGAGCCTGAACAGTGCCGGAGCTCGAAGAACTTGAAGCAGCAGGTGCGGTATCCATTGCAACCTTCTCTTCATCTGCAAACGTAGCCTTTTCTTCTTGTTTGATCTGTTGCTTGGCCTTTTTTGTCTTCTTAAAGATCAGGGCACCACCACCGCCATCAGTAAAGGAGAAGAGCTCAGAAGCTAAAGCGGTGATCGCGATGTACAGCAGCGTGAAAGCAATGATGACTCCGAAATCGCGCCACAGATTAGATCTAGAATAGGTAAATGATGCACTGTAGTATGCTTCACCTGACACGGTCGTGCTCCCAGGCTGTGAGCCTGTCAGAGCGCAGGATTGGTACTCGGGATTGAGGCCGGCTCCTGCAGGCACAAGCTGAGATGGCGAACAATTCATAACTCTACCAGAAAACTCGTTGGTAAGCACAGCTTCGTATGCATAACTCACAGGATTGACCCAGAATAGCCAACCAAACCAGATGCGATCGTGCAACAGTGTTTGCTTCGGTATAACGTATCCGACGTAGATGATGAGCAAGTTTAGAGCGATACCAGAGAACCTCACTGCATCATCGATTGTTGGCGACAGGGCAGCAAACATTCGGTACAATGCCGTGATGCAGAGCGTGGTTGTGTAAACGATAAGGAGGTTGATGAAGAATTTGCCTGCATCAGGGGTTAAAGCTGCCATCCAGTAGAGGATGATAGTGAAGAGAATTGCTTGGAAGGCCAACACAGGAAGATCGACAAGCACTCTCGCTATGACCACAGCTGAAGGTCGGTAGAACTTGTAGTTCTCAGCATGTCTCTCGATAACGACTCGCCCGGAGACCGCCTTCATTAGCTCAGACAATTGCAACCAACCAAGGAAGAGGATGCTGAAGAAGAGAGCACCTCCTCTGCTAAAGGCACCAGACGTGTCGAAGCTTTCGCCGTAGAACAACGAACCAACAATCAATCCGTTCGAGATGATAATGAAGATCTTGGTGTATAGCGACGTTTTGTCACCCCATAGCAACCAGAACTCTCGAATTGTACAAGCCCGGACCTGGCGAGGAAAGGACACAGTGAAGTTGGATTTTTCGCTCAGGAATTTACTGTTCGATTTTCCTTCACGAACTGCTTCCACAAATTCGTCCGTGACTGAATTGTGGCGCAAATTCTGCTCATAGCGATCGACCTCCTCAATAATCTTCCTATAGTGATTTGATTTGCGGAATGCGGTCTCAAGCTCTTCGGGCGTCCTTGGTGTGGAAGCTTCTTTACCTGGCTGGAACTGCCGTTCATTTGGATCTCCCACCGAAGTCAGGAAATCGGCGGTCGTTTGTCGCTCGGGACAATGAAATCCTAGCTCGGTGAAGTACTGACGTGCCATTTTAGCATCTCCTTGATATATCATTCGGCCGGCCTCGATGACCAGCACTTTGTCCATCAAGTCGTAAATACCCTGACCGGCTTGGTACAAGCTAACGAAAGTGGTACGATTAGAGATGTCGGTCATGATACGTAAGGATTTGGCGTAATCGAGAGCCGTTGACGCATCGAGACCTCGACTCGAATTGTCCCAAGCCACAACTGAACTCTTCGTTGCAAGAGTTTCTGCAATGCCAACTCTTTTTCTCTCACCACCTGACACCCCACGAACATACGCATTCCCTACGAGTGTCCCGGCAGTGTGAGTGATGCCGAACATCTTCAACAGTGCATTAATGACGATTGGAATGTCTTCTTTTTCGTGCTGTCGGGTCTTGTTCATTAGCGCAAAGCGCAGAGTCTGCCAAACAGTCAAGCTTGGTAGATGCTCATCATCTTCGGGATTGTAGTTCACCTCGCCTTTGAGAGACTTCGCCAAGTCTTGCGCGGAAATGCCACTATACGTGACCTCACCATCGACACTGGCATAAGATCCCCTTTGGTTGGCGATCACCTTGAGAAAAGTAGAACAGCCAGAGCCAGGCCTTCCAAGGACGAGCATCATTTCTCCGTCCTTCAAGCTGCCACTAAAATCATTCAGTAGCACTTTCATTGGAGGATTCCTGCCAAAGCGTAGAACGGGGATGAACCGGGAAACGAGGTGATAAAGGTCAGGACCAAACGTCCCTATGACAGCCTCCGGTAAGGTCTTTGCAAACATCATAGATGCGCCTACACCCTTCACAGTGAGATTCTTCCACACCACGCCCACGCGTTTAGCACTTTTCCCTTCCTTTGTTCGCTTCTCGAAGTGTCCATCCTTTAGGAATTCGCCAAAGTCAAAATCTGGATCCTCTCCGTCTCGGTGTACATCTCTTCCTTCTTGTGCTTCTAGGTCGGTTTCTTCATCTAGCGTCCCAGCCGTAGCGGTGCTATTTCTTCTAGCTGTGGCACTAGAGGGTCTCCTCCTGGGTATTGCACTTGCTCTGCTAATCGTCTTCAATAGGCCAGGCCTCTCGTTGGTGTGCGCCGAAATGCGGCTTTTGGTTCGCTGGAGACTCAATCGGGTAAGCTCCCTTCGCATCGTCTCGTAGTCTATCATGGCCTCTCGCCTATTCACGGGTCTACCTGTGTCTCGTTCGCCCCATGTGCCTCCTTCTTCTTCGTCTTCCGGCGTTCGCAGGCCCGAGCCATCAGCATGTAGTGAGGGGACTGCGGTGGTGTTCTGCGAGAACTGAGTTGGATTCCGGACATTGTGTAAATCGTAGACAACTCCTGGGACGTATCAGGACTTTGAACTCATAAGTTGATCCAGATAACGTACCATCTCTCGTGTATCTGCGATAGACCTCACCAGGAGCCTGTCCCCACATCTTATAGGCAACGGCCTGTTAAACCACCGAATTGGGCAGGTACTATACGTAGTGAGGGAGTAAGTCGTGGTGGACGCCGGCGCAACAAACACGCGCTTCTGCTTGGGTCAAATCGTGAAGTTGATCACATATGGAGATCGGGGTTAGCGAACAAGCAAGTGGAAATAACAGCAGAAGACAAGAAAGGACAGAGGAACGTTGACATAATCCAGTATATAGCATACATGTCACAACTGTATGAAAGTTGTTTTATGTACAGTAGGTGTTGAACTTTTGTCATGGCTATGACGGCAGTGCCGATAACCATTTCGTGCGTGCCAGACTTTTACCGTAGTTCACCTCAACGCCATCTTTTAGCTCCGTCATTGAACTAAACCTTCGACCGAAGAATGCGGTAAAACGGACAAGCAACGGAGGGAACGCCAGATGACGACCAAAGAGGTAGGTCGAAGGTAAAGCTGAGGCAGAAGGATTGAAGTATTTTCTCGACGCGAGTCATGCAAAAGCCGTATCAGTGGCATCTATGCGATAAGCATCGGATAGCAACAATTGCTGGGAGCAGTATCCAAATTTGAAGCTCCGGCAGTGACGGAACAAAAGAGCTTAAGTTACAGCAAATAACATCGATGTGAATGGATGGAGGAACAAACTTCCTTGGCACGCTTCCACTATTCAGCCTGAAACCGTCGATCATTCATTACGACTCGCAAACTAACTTGTGTCCGGCATGTTCACTGCAACACTAGTAGCTCAACTTGTCAATGGTTATGTCAAACCTGGGATCATGATTGCTCTAATGGGTGCCTCAGGCGCTGGAAAGACCACACTGCTGAATACACTTTCTCAACGCC
>Ga0115842_100475_pt1 | contig 16099 bp, 15 predicted proteins | sample InSIn2SAF170_2_FD_83856 | JGI IMG/M metagenome (GOLD analysis project Ga0115842, IMG submission 83856)
GCACCGTTCACCCAGCTTTCTTCTAAAGACCATCCCTCGTGTAGCATACCACGGCTCGTACCTCGTCAATCGCGCAAGCCATCAAATCCTTCAACGGAGCCACCTCCTTCGACCCCCCCACTCCCAGATCCGCCTGCGACCGACACTTTATCTCCAACCATTCCGGCAAGGAGAGTGCTTTCTGACCAAGATCACGAGAAGTTTTTAGAATCATCCACGAATCGACTTATACAGGCATGGATTTTCGGCCTCTGCGATTGTGTTCAAGGCAAGCCAGTATCGATTGTCAAAACCAAGACGTGGTCAAGAACTATTCAAACTATCGATGCTATATTGGATACCATTGAGTCTCTCCTCCAGATATATCCGGCGCTCGATACAGGCTCTAGATTTGGCAATCCCGCTTTCCGTGGCTTCCATCGAGCCTTGACAGAAACAGCCGCGTCGTCGCATGTAGATATGCTTGGACTTGCACCAGACCTCGCACGAGAGATTGCTACATACTTACAGAATTGCTTCGGCTCGGAGGAGCGACTCGACTATGGTTCGGGTCATGAGCTGAACTTTGCTATGTGGTTGTTATGCCTCAATCGAGTCCGGTCATTGAACGAGTCAGACTCTCTTGTACTTGTCTTACATGTTTTCCCACGATACTGGAACCTGATGCGAAAGATACAAAGTACTTACTATCTGGAGCCTGCTGGCAGTCATGGTGTTTGGGGGCTAGATGATTATCAATTCCTGCCATTCCTGTTTGGAGCTAGTCAGCTAGTGGCTCATCCATACATCACGCCTCGTTCAATTCACAACAACGTCATTCTCGACGAAGAAGGCGACGACTACTTGTACCTCAATCAGGTTCGTTGGGTCGACAGCGTCAAGACTGTGAAGGGCATCAGATGGCACAGTCCGATGCTTGACGACATATCGAGTGCAAAGAGCTGGCAAAAGGTTGAAGATGGCATGAAGAAGATGTTCGTCAAAGAAATACTCGGCAAGCTTCCTATCATGCAACACTTCCTCTTCGGCTCTTTGATACCAGCAGATGAAGGCATGGGCCAGCTTGATGCTGAAACCCTTCGATTACAGGCAGAAAGAATGCGCCATGTACAGGAGCAGGGTCATGAGCCAGATTATTGGGGTGATTGCTGCGGCATTAAAGTCCCAAGTACCGTTGCTGCTGGAGCAGAGATGCGTAAGCGAATGGGCACAGGCGGAGGACTACGGCCTATTCCATTCGATTGAATACCTTCCCAATTCAGCGTCGACTACGCCCGTTGCATGATCAAGGGTTGTCCTATCAGATCCTTATGACAATTGAGCAAGCTTTTCCATTGAAATATCAAGGGCTCACAAAAACAACCTCCAAGGTAAGATATCCGAACCATTGTATGTAGACATTTGTTTCTGATCTGGCAGTGCTCGCGACCTCATTGAAGTTCAAATACTTTGCCAATACTGCCGCTCTCGTACTGATCGAAGACAGTTCCTATGACGGTCGCATGAATAATGTTGAAGCTCAAGCTGCTCAGCATCATTACATGGATTTTTACTATGTGCCACAAGATGTTTTCATGCTAAAATTTAGCTGTTGTGTATGAGCCACCTTCACTCTGGCAGCCACTTGGGAAGCTACATGCGATGAGAACGAAGTCTCTAGCATACTGTTCGCCGGAGAGGACAAGTCGAAGTCTCAGCTGCCGATCCCACTGTAATCCCATAGTCAATGTTCTTGGGGTTCGTGGCCGTTCATATAAGCTGGAAACGCTAATGCACGAGCTTCGTGGTGGATGCGAAACTCGGCGAGCTAAATTATAGCACAAACTTTTCCATCCTCAAGAACATCGTAAAAGAACACTCTATACTAGATATTACCCTAGACAATGATAATTCTTATGTACCATCTTCAATTTTTTTTCAATGACTAGTCCAAGTTCTACGCATCGCTCATAAGACAACATGGCTGCAACAACTTGAAAATTGCTTGGTTTGGCCTTGGCTCTTGGATGCGAATCAAACTTCTTCATTTGAGGGGACCGCTTCATCGTCCACTTCCACATCACAAGGGCTCCAAGTACGGTATTGATGGGTGTAGTACTCGCTGTTGTCCTCAAAATACTGCCACTGCTGTTTGTTGTCTTTCATTCCTGCTTTTGTGTTTTTGAGGCTTCTTCTGTTGACATTTCCTGCCATTGCATTTAGCCTTCTAGTTATAGTACTTTGCGCGCTCTCCTTCTACTTGAGGAGCTTACATCGTACGATTGACGCGGCCGAGCGATCAGAAACATCCCTGACCTGGACAATTCTCTCCTCCTGTTCGTCCTGTTCCCAGAACCGTGCTCAGCCCGACAGTGCCATTTCGAGTTAAGGATCAAGAACACTTTGAAGACAGTTAACTGGTCTGCATGCTAGAAGGAGTCCTGGGAATCCGAAACAGCAGTGGTTTAGGCGCTACGTGATCGTAAAACCTTTGGAGGGGGAAAGTTGTTGGTCGAGGCTACACGTTACGGTCTTTCCAACGTACAGGCAGATCGAGCACAAAAGCTTCAGCACGCTTGCTGAACTAGAGTGCTGTCGCAGAACTTGCTGGCCAAAGCAGGTTTTGAAAGAGCTAGCGTCATGTATAAGGAGAAGTGACAGATTGCGGGAGGTTCTCATAAGGGACCGATGCCTTAAGTTGATAAGAGAACAAAGGAATACTGAAACATTGATCACATTCCTGGCTAGAATTGCAGACGATTTACCATGGAGTATAGGTGCTCCTGCTGAGGAGATATCGATACTGTTTGGCAACAACTATCTTGATTGCAGACAAGTTACCTACAGCATCCTCATCGCCTTTGAAGGATTGGCTTCTGCAAATATAAATCAATCGAAACAGTGGTGGCCGCGTTACCATCGATCAACAGCTCAGTTTCGGATAAGAATCGAACTATTGCCTGTGCATACCGAGACTGGAGTTGCCCTGTCTTTCACATTCCTCGGTCGGCTCGATCCCATCACCATCATAACAATCTGGCTCGGTTTCATGCTTGCCCATACGTTGCTATTGAAGGTGAGAATTAGCACTCTGCTTTCATTTTTCCTCCATGTTTACTTTGGAGTATTACTTGACAAAACTACTTGACTTCACATCATTTTCCTGTGTGGATCTGGCGCCTTGACCACTCACAGCTGCACTGATCGGGTGCGGACCAGTGTGCATCCCTCTTCTACATCTTGAAAGACCAGTCTTTGAGCCGCGGAACTAACTAACAACAATGCAGCACTCGACGCATCACGGCTATAATCTCTATACACCGTTACAGCCTGTTGAGCCAGTACCCAACCGGGCTCTGAACAATAGACTGACAACCTCACACAAGGGGGTTATGGAAATTGGAGGACTATTGAGCGGAAATGCCAGGCACACTACAAACGCAGAAGCTCAGCTGAGACATCATATGCAACAGGGCATGACGTTGGACAACCATTACGCCATGACACACAATGGTGGTATAAACAGCTCGATTAACCACTATGGCATGGGCCAGCCTGTGGATTACATGCAGACGAATCATGCACTCCGTCCACAAATCGTGCCAAACACGAGAATGAGCCCCGGCAGCGGCAACAATACAGGTCTGGACGTGGAAGCAAGCAGTCCCAAGCCCAAAGCTGAAGCAGCTGCCAAGAGTTTTGCTTGCAGTTCCTGCTCCAAAGCTTTTGCAAGAAAGAGCGATCTGGCCCGTCACGGTAGGTCAAATACGTCTTTGAACAGCATTCCGGCTAACAATTGGTCCAGAACGTATTCACACTGGCGATAGGCCGCACAAATGTGATTATCCAGGGTGCGGTAAGGAGTTCATTCAGAGATCAGCCTTGACAGTCCATTCGAGAGTTCATACTGGGGAAAAGCCACACCAGTGTGAGAGTTGCAGAAAAGTAGGATTCCATGAATCGGCTTTGTCCATCAGGGCTAACATTCTGTCAGGCTTTCAGCGATTCGAGTTCTTTAGCACGGCATCGAAGGATACACCTCGGTACACGACCTTACAAATGTCCTTACGCAAATTGTCAGAAAACGTTCACTCGCCGGACCACCTTGACCAGACACCAGAACCACCACACTGGCTCTCTTGAGCAGGCTGCGGCCGAGCCAAACATGAGACTGTCTCGTTCAGCAGACGGCAGCTTCTCGGACGCCCAATCATCACGAACGTCAACATCCTCACCTGGAGAACAGCCGCCATTACACATGGACAAGAAGATGCCACAGATACCGTTGCAAATGCATCGACAAACTCAAGAAATCTCGTACATGCAACACCATCATCCCCTGCTACCTCATCTTCGAACGGACTATTTACAGACTCGACATGATCTGTCAAGCATACAACCAATGACCAGCTTCACAAGCGCTCCTCAGCTCCCACTTCGATCGTCAGACACATCTGATCACTCGAATTTAGTGGCACCACAGCCACTAGAACCACCTCCGCATACCACAGGCGGTGGACATACATCCCCTCATATATCGAACATGAGCTGGGGCTCACCTGGTCATGGCAATCTACCTTCTCCAATCCCCATGGACTTTAGTAACTATCCAGATCCGAATCTACATTTTAATGCAGGAATGTACTTTACAAATAACAGTTTGCGGCGCCCACAAAGTACTGAACCTGAAGATTGGACTTTGCGAAATAACCGATACTCGAACAGCCACTTCAATCACCACATGCAGATGGCGGCTGACTGGACCAACATGCCAATTGCTGCTGAAATCAAGCAAGAGAGGGGAGCGTTTGCAGCATAGCACGAGGCAAGTGCACCTATCAAGCATGAACTTCGAGATGTCACAAATGAAATTTCTACATCCACCGCAGCCGCCGCAGAATCACCTACCAGCACAGATTCGCTTGCTGCGACTTGTTACCCGAACATTGACACCTCGAGCAATGATCAAAACCTTGCGCATTGACTTTCATTACTCTTTCATCATCAAAACTTTCGAAATCTATCGGCTTTCCATGTCATTGAATGCATAGCCGCGGCGTTATACCCAGGTTATCAACTTGCAACGCACGCCATTGCACTCTATTTTTGAAATTGTTCAAGAAAGCATTGCGGCTTCATAGGCAAGGGGAGGCCAGATGGTGGGATACACTGGACTGCTTGAGATGAGCATACGGGAAAAATCTATTGGATTTAAGCGTGAGCTTTTGGGAACATGGACTGATAAGTCTGGATGGGGTTAACTGTTGCTATTTATGATGGGGATATGGTGGCACCTAAGGTAGAAGACCATATTTAAAAAGAGTACTATGACTGAGATGTCGAATTCCCTTTCCTCTCTCTTTCCATGCATGTTTGAATTTCGCTGCTAATCAAATTAAAACAAACTTTGTTGGTCCACAACGGAAGATAGAGTTAGTGCTTTGAGGGACGGTTACTCGGTGCAACCAGGAATGTAAATTCTCTGACAAGTTCAATTAGATATGTCTCGATTGGGCAACATTCTACAGTGTCCTGAAAAGAATCCACTAATAGATAGCCGTAGCGGTAGTAAGCAGAATCTCAAGTTGAGCACTGCAAGGGACATCAAGCCAGCCCTGTGAGGTATGCGGGAAGAAACACAAGGGAGGCCGAGAGGAATGCTCGGTGGCACATCCAGAAGAGATTCCGCGAAGATGCGGAGTCAGATCAAGACATAACGTCCTTCTCCAACTCGATGTCTTCGTAGATTCTTCATCAGGATGTGGTCAACTGGCAGCATTCTTCTTTGCCTCCCTTGTGTCGCTTGCTCACATTCTGACAAGGCTGCATGTAGGTGGATAGCAACGACGAGTTGGAAGGGGTGGAAGCATTCCTCGGGTTCTTTGGGGTTAGTGCGGAGGAAGTAGTTAGCCCCTTCGTTCGTCAGGTGCCGGGAAAGTTAGCACTTGCTTGCGTGTACGCATGATATGAGCAGGCATTTTGGTCACGTTTATTCATGGAGCACGGCGGCAAAAGTCTGTGTTGTACGTCCTGTCTTGAGATGTATGTTAGCGTAATGCCCTATGAAGTTCCTAGTTGTTCAGGGCGTTGGATGGCGAAGGGAGTCAGCAAAAAATTAGAGTATTTAAAGTTGCCATTTTTTGATCGTCATTGACAGATCTCGGTGTTAAAAATTGATCATCATTTCGAGGTTGGTGGTAGTGGTAAATAGAGGAACTTGACTTACCAAAAGTCGTTGATGTGATGACGTCCAAGCACAAGCATAGTGATGGCAGGAATTCAGAAGTGAGACAACAAAAGCAAAAGTAGGTGAGAAGAGGTTGGGCGAGCGTATGAACATGTGATTTGATCAGGGTGGAGAACTCCATATATGCATTTTGTGGTATCTCCATCACTGCATCGAAAGTATCATGAATCGGACATTGCTGAGAAGAGCGCTTAGTCGAAAAGACCACCGAAGCCTGGATTGATATTAGTATGTGAAGCATAATGGTTGAGAAGTGTGAGTGCGTACCTTCGTCCTCGGACTCCTCCTTCTCTTCCTCTTTCTCCTCCTCCTTAGCAGCGGGAGCATCGGCAGTCTCCTCGGCGGCCGCTGAAGTTGTAGGAGCAGCAGCAGCGTATGCGTCAGGGTTTGCGATGCGGTCCTTGAGCTCATCAATGGCCTCCCAGCTGTAATCAATCGGAATAGCAGCAGAGATAACCTTCTTGTAACCGTTGACCAGACTGTGGATAACGGATGGTAGGGTTGGGTAGTTGGCGGCGAGGGAGATAGAGGTGATGGTGGCAATGGCAGATGCAAAGGCCTTGAGGAGTTGCGATTCTTCGATGTCGAGAACGTCTGGGCTGAAAGCATTGCCTTCCTCGTAGACTTGCACAACCTTCATGCCGTATGTGAAGGGAGAGATGTTCAACATGTTCAAAAGAGTCGCCTCGGAAGCACCGACTTTAGCACCGGCTTCGACGAGCTTCAGGTCGGCCGTGATTTCGATGGTACCACGGGCAATCTTGGTTGGGACACCGAGGGCCTGGAAGAAGGAAGTCTTGCCAGGTTCCATACCAGTGTTTCCTGCAGGAATGAAGACATCGAGTGGTGCAACGGCACCAGCTCGAGCTGGGGCAGCGACTTTGTTGGATAAAATCTGGTCTCGGACGGTCTTGAGTTCGCCGTTGGTGAAGATGAATCCGACGTTGCCTACAATAAATTAGCATATGTTCCGACACTCTTTTCTGTCTTGTTTGCCTGCGCAAACGCACCCTTAACGTGAGGAAGAAGTCGCTCGTATTCAGGGAAATCGGTGATAAATCCCTTCAAGGCTCGGCGGACCATAGTGTTCTTTCCCATAAGAACGACAGCATCACCTCGCAGGGTGTGTCGGATCTCGTGCATCTGTTGCGAAGAGACATTGTCGACGCTGACGATGAAAATGGACTTGTACTCGTCGAGCAAGCCCTTGAGCTTGTCGAAGTAGACTGCTTTGGTGCCGGATTTACCCCCCATGACTTCTTGAGGATGAAGTTAGGATGTTTAAGGGTAAATTTATGAGTGTGGTTGATGTGTTAATGTATGGTCTTGCGCGTCAAGATGCAAGATGAGACTGCACCCACGTTCGAGTGTGCGACTAATTGGGAGTCTTGGCGACTGCGATTCAGGCATTCATCGTTGTCAGGCATCAATACTTGGCAGCAAAGATCAATGATGAAGCATCGAAAGTCCCTCCTTACACGTAGAAGAAATCTCTACCTAGTATTACGAATCCATTCACAAGGTCAGATTTGGGCAGATTGGTGAACTGGCTGTTTCCGACCAATGACAGGTGTGCGTTTTCCAGCGCACAAACTTTGCTACATTGATCACGGAGAAAGATGTGTACTTCTTGCTGCTACAGGCACTTCCATTCAGACTCTCTCTGCGCACAGTGGGCTATGCATGAGCGTATGGCCTCGTGATGATGGTGATGAGTCCGAAGAGGTCGAGGAAGAAATCGAAGACCGACCAGCGAAAAGATTAAAGTTCGAAGATGGACAGAATGGTTCATTGCGACGCCAAGAATCTGAGGCTTCTGAAGCGTCGATCGAGATCAAGACGGAAGGGCGGCAGAGGCAGAAAGGTGAACGGAGAAAACCCAAGATCCCTGATCTGACCCTTCCACATGTCTCTCACCTTATTACAACATCAGATGGCAAGCATGCTATTGCGATCACTGCCGAGGACAAGGCAGTAAGGGTTTTCAATGTCTCCCGAAATGGCCGGCTGCGACAGGTATCGTCCAGACCGATGCCGAAGAAGTCTTGTGCTCTCACTCTGACTCGAGACCAGAAGACCATTCTGACGGCTGATAAGTTTGGAGACGTATACGCTCTTCCTCTACACCCGACACCGGACTACAAGCGTAAAGCAGGAATTACCGAGATCGAAACTGCGTTCAAACCATCGGCCTCTGCATTGACGGTACACACCAGAGGCAATCTTGAGGCTTTACGACAGCAGCAAACATTGAAGCAGGTTAAGACGAAGAAGGAAGGTCCCGACTTCGAGCACAAATTACTCATAGGACATGTCTCGCTGCTCACAGACCTGGTGATCGCAGAAGCTGAGCTACAAGGGGGACAGCGACCTTTCATTCTTACTTCGGATCGAGATGAGCATATTCGAGTGTCAAGAGGCATACCTCAGACTCACATCATCCACAATTTCTGCCTTGGTCACACAGAGTTTGTTAGCAAATTGTGCGTCGTTCCATGGGCCAATGATGTGCTAGTGGCAGGGAATGGCGAGCCAAGCTTGAGAGTCTACGACTGGCAGCGTGGAGTTGAAACACAGCGGATCGACTTGCGCGAAGGTTTCCATAATGAGATCGAGGCCTGCTTAACACCGGACCACTCAGTGGACAAACTTGCAGTATCCGGAATATGGCCAATATCATACGACGAGCGAAGTCATGGACTATTGGTGGCGCTAGAAGGGCTACCTTTGCTGCTCGTTTTCGCTCTTACTGAGTCAGAGCTGCGCCATGCCCAAACATTGAACCTTGCCGGAAATGTCTTGGATGTGGTTGGATTAAAGGAACAGCAGACGGTGGCTATCAGTATCGACAGCGTGCACAAGACTGGTTCGTTCAAACAACATCGTGATGAAGGTGAAACAGATGTGGGCCCTATTCAGACGTTCGCCATACAGCCTGTCAATCTGCATGCTATCGAAGCTGAGAGTTGGGGTATTCGGCTGGAAGAAAACACTAGTCCTGTTCCGTTTGAACTGGACAATTTTTCCATTGAGTCACTCTCTGATAGGCGCGAGGCAGCGGGGTACAACCAAGACAGAGGCTATGAGAAAACTTACAGTGTGCTAGGAGAGTTTGTTTACGGGTTGGAGAACCTGAGAAAGCGAAGAGGTAAAGCTGCAGAAGAAGAGGATGAAGAAGAAGCAGCAGGAACGGTCGAAGAAGAACTTGAAGGAGTGCCAGAAACATTAGGACAGCGGGAATGAGGCTCACCAAGATATCTATACTCGTAGACCTCCTCAAACCCACCCCAATGCATATTCATGAAATGACGCCAGAATCTGTGATAATTTCCCCACACCCACATCCCACCTCCAAGTTGACAATGCACGGCGCGTATCGCTTCAACGCAATGGATTGTTTTCGTATAGTAAGGATCTTCTGAGTTGTTATCCGATGCAAAATGTCGCAGAAATTTGCACCATTACAGAATGACCGGCTACTTCGCGCCGCTCGAGGTAAACTCTTCTATGTCTCGTCTGCCATCCTCTACTGACCGCCTCCAGGCCAAAACGTCGACCGGCCACCAATGTGGGTGATGCGACAAGGTGAGCGACCTCACCGACGGTCAGTCCTGACCTGCGTTGTCTCATTGACCTCCCGTGTTAACATGTACCTATTCTAGCCGGCCGATATCTTCCTGAATACCACGAAGCCAAAGGCAAACATGACTTTTTCGCATGTTGTCGCTCCCCAGAAATCGCGTCAACCCTGACTCTCCAGCCCATAGATCGCTACGCCGGCTTGGTTGACGCTGCCATAATATTCTCCGACATCCTTGTCATTCCGCAGGCGATGGGCATGGAAGTCCTTATGGTCGATGGGGTAGGACCACGATTTCCGAACCCTCTGCGATCACCACAGGACAAGCAGTACGTGGAGGTGTTGGCTAGGGATGTCGATGTCAATAAAGAGTTAGATTACGTTTACAAGGCTATTACACTCACACGGCAGAAGCTGAACGGAAGGGTACCACTGATTGGCTTCTGCGGTGCGCCGTGGACGCTGCTCTGTTATATGGTCGAAGGCGGCGGAACCAAGTTGTTCAAAGAGTCGAAGACGTGGGCATACAAGTATGGTGAGGAGAGCAAAAAGCTACTGCAAAAGATATCTGAATTGTGTGTCGACCATCTGGTGTGTCAAGTCGAGGCCGGTGCACAAATGCTGCAGGTATTTGATTCTTGGGCAGGAGAGCTGTCGCCGAAGGGTTTCGAAGAGCTTGCATTACCGTATTTGAGATTCATTTCTAAGGAAACAAAGCAGAAGCTGAGTGAGAAAGGGTTGGATGTCGTGCCGATGACGGTGTTTGCGAAGGGAAGTTGGTACGCCTTGGACCAGCTATGTGAGTCAGGATATGAAGTGGTGAGCTTGGATTGGTTGCATGATCCAGCTGAGGCTGCGGCAATTGCAAAAGGGAGGGTCACTTTGCAAGGAAATGCTGACCCAGGAGTGTTGTACGGAAGTCATGAATCAATCACGAAGGTGGTAGAAAACCTCGTGAAAGGTTTTGGAGGAGGAAAGGAAAGATGGATTGTAAATCTGGGTCACGGTATCACTCCCGGCGTGAATCCTGACGATCTCAAGTTCTTCTTCGAGGAGGTGGTGAGATGTACAAAATGACTGTCAGGCTACCAACAGACATTCCCAAGAAGCAGATTATAGATTTGTACAGATATCAATATTACTGTTCACCAATATCCTCATTCCTATATTCGTTGGTACATGTTGGTGAATCGTGTGGAAAGAATGTCACTTACCATAGCTCTGGCGTCCTGTCAATAAATTTCTTCATCAAGGCTTTACACTTCTCATCATCAAGCACCACAACATCGATTCCCCGTTGCTTCAAATACTCCTCGCCTCCAACAAAAGTCTTGTTCTCCGCTATCACTACTCGCGCAACCTTGTATAGAATGCAGGCTCCGGTACACATGTCGCAAGGTGAAAGTGAGGTGTACATTGTTGCACCTTCGTATGCTTTTGCTGGAAGTCGACCCGAGTTTTCGAGGGCTGATATCTCGGCCTATGGATGTCAGGCTGTCATGCCGCGTACGGCCAGTCTGATAGCATAACAAGAACGTCTCTTGTGGACTTACATGTAATGTTGCACTCCCCTTCTGCACTCGCATATTGTGTCCTCTACCTAGTATCGTTCCATCTTTAGCGACCAAACAAGCTCCTATGGGCACTCCGCCTTCGTTGAAGCCCGCTTCAGCCTCCTCTACAGCCGCTATGTAACCTGCATCCGATGTCGACATGTTGAGGCTTACTTAGTTCTCACAATTCCAGCAAGAATTCTGAAAGAATGGTAAAACCTCCACCAATCGGCAAGATCCGTGCTATGAAACTGATGACTTGCATCTAATATCATTCAGTGCTATTTTTATTCGTTGCTAGTAACAGGCAACGACACTAAATACCTACCTACAGTAGGTATACCTTATAACTATGTCTGGTGCATTCCTCAAGAGCGTCCAGCCACGGCTGTACACTGTACCTGGGTATCCAAGGTAGTGTCTAATCCGGTCTGCTTACAGAATGGGCACCTGCAGCGTTATAGGAGAGAGTAATGCATCCAATAATATAATTGCACTAAACTGAGTTTAGAAACTCTGACTTGCGGCCAACGTGGCTGTTAATAGTACAGATGCTCATGCAATAAGCGGATCTAGCTCTGTACCGCATCCAAGACTACATCCATGCTACAATACCAAGGTGAGTAAGAAGCATAAGGTAGATGATGCAAGTTATTGCCTTGTGTTCACCCCTTCAGGTGGTTTTCACTTCTGAACCCTCATGGTTGTGGCTCCTGAGCCTAGCCCCCAGTAGAACACGATCGTTGATTGGTAAACGGAGTACATAGTGGGGTTGACATCGCGATTCTAGCGTCTTCTAAAGAGTTCGTCCATTCGGCAAGGATTTGTTAGGCTGTCGGTTTTGCCTGCGATGGGGTTTCAGAAGATTATTTGCGATAACAAATAGTGAAGACTTTATGCTGTGGCCCATGCATGTCCAATTAACCCTCCTCCTCGTTCTACACTTTCGCTGCTGCTGGTTCAACTGAACGTTGTTTTTGCTGTTCAACCTCTTCCGACCCTTCGGTCTACGTTTTATATTCTATTCTCTCATCAACCGCTATAGTCCCAGCAAGCACGTAGCAGAGTTGTTGTGTTCAACATAGTCAAGATGGCTCCAAGAGACCGGAAATTCTACGACATATTCGGAGTACGCACCGATGTGCTGAATCAGATACATTCAAAAACTGACTTAAATTCAGGTCGACCCCGACCTTCCAAGTGAGGAATTCGAAGCTAAGTTAAAGACGGCATACAAAAAGCAAGCTCTTAAATTCCACCCTGGTAAGGACAATACAATTGCGCTCACCTGAATGCGGACTGATATCAGTCTAGATAAAGTGAAGGCTCACGAACGACAAGATGCTGAGGCCAAGTTCAAAAACATGTCGCGTGCCTACGAAGTGCTGAAGGAAGAGCGAACACGACAAGTATATTATCAACATGGTGAAGAGGGCCTCGAACAGCAAGGTGGCATGCCTGGTGGTGGTATGGCGGCGGAAGATCTCTTTGCACAATTCTTTGGCGGTGGAGGTGCATTTGGAGGCATGTTCGGTGGTGGTGGTGGTATGAGAGATCCAGGTCCAAAGAAGGCAAGAACGATTCACCACGTCCACAAGGTCTCCCTCGAGGACATATACAAGGGCAAGATCTCCAAACTCGCATTGCAGAAATCCATACTCTGCCCAGCCTGCGACGGCCGAGGTGGAAAAGAGGGTGCGGTCAATAAGTGTGCTGGTTGCGAAGGTGCTGGTGTCAAAACTATGCTGCGACAAATGGGCCCAATGATTCAACGCTTCCAAACTGTCTGCCCTGACTGCCAAGGAGAGGGAGAGGTTATTCGGGATCGAGATCGGTGCAAGCGCTGCCACGGCAAGAAGACCGTCGTCGAGCGAAAGGTCCTCCATGTTCATGTTGATCGCGGAGTAAAGAGCGGCCACAAGATCGATTTCCGAGGCGAGGGCGATCAAATGCCAGGAGTTTTGCCTGGTGACGTCCAGTTTGAAATCGAGCAGAAACCACATCCACGATTCCAGCGCAAAGATGACGATCTGTTTTACCATGCAGAAGTAGACCTATTGACCGCCATCGGTGGAGGTCAGATCTACATTGAACATTTGGACGACAGGTGGCTTACTGTTAACATTTATCCAGGTGAACCAATAAAACCAGGTAAGCAATATGCTAGCGCCCCGAAATGTACTATGAACTAATCTGTGCAAAGGCGTGATCAAGGTGATCAAGGGTCAGGGGATGCCTTCTCATAGACACCACGACTTTGGCAACTTGTACGTTCAGTTCGACGTTAAATTCCCGGAGAAGGTTTCTATTGAGAATTTGCATCTATTGGAACAAGTTCTCCCACCTCGCATGCAGCAGACCGCTCCGCCTCAAGATGCGATGAATGAAGACTACGATGTTGAAGACATTGACCCGCGTCAACAAGCTCGCGCTCAAGGTGCAGCATACGGTGAAGACGAAGACGACGACGTGCCACCTGGTGCCGAACGTGTACAATGCGCTTCACAGTAATTGATGGCCATGAGTCCAAGCCGACCAGAAACATGTTTTTGACGATTTCGTTATTGATGAAGGATGAGAGATGAGCAGCATTTTCATAGGGATATGATTCGCGGCGTTCGGAGCAACCTCGATGCTTATGCTGGTGGGCAGTTTACCTGGTAAGATGGACTTCCTTTCCGAGGATGGACGGCGCAGAGTGAATAGGAAGAGATAGATCTGCAAGCGATGGGTACCAACTGGGCACACTTCCTGCTCCGTTCTTGCAGGCCGGGGCGGTACGTGGGCAAGCCCTGCAGGGCCTAGAACAGGCCAACGAATCTGAGCCCAGTATCTGTCAGGTATCAAACTGAAATCAAACCAATGACAAATTGTGTCGTCGAGCAAGAGCTACAGTGTCCACGCTTCGGACGAAAGTACCTCGCCACTAACCTACATTTCATGATCCTTTCGCTAAGCAAGAGACTTAGGTAGCATACTCGAAACGAGCCACCCGGGACTGCATCGTTTGTGCCTGCATGTTCTCCGGAGTGAGATAGCACTGTTGTGAAAGCGGTGGATGTTGATCAGCCTACTACGGTATTCAGCTGCAGCATCAAGAAACCCATGATTCATGTACATCAGTAAAACGTCCTTGGATGCTTTTCTGGCCCTGGTGTCAAGCCCACAATCGCTGAAGGAAGAAATTATGCTATTGAATGGTGGCTGATCTGGACGAGTCTTTTGGTAAATTACAATCCAAGTTCACAGTGGTCGAGATGTTCTTTTCGAGATCCATTAACGGAGTGGGTTTGAGCCCACCACGACTCGGTTCAGTTGATGAAAGAAAAAGCGAATATACTCAGTACATAACACAAGGCTGGCATGCCATTCGGGGTTTTTATGCGCTCAACATGATGATGTGGTTGGCCGCCAGCACCTTATCCGAGAGCGATAGGGACGCTCGTTCTGTTTACTCACTACAGTAGATATCGTCTTCGTACTTGAACAAGTTCGTTCTTGTACTGTAGACGAGGAATAGCCGAACGACTCGCTGCCACTGGAGCTCGAACATGGTCCAGGAACAACTCGAATTGCGTGATTGCGTGTTTCCGCCAGGGACGAATGTGTGGGTCTTCCGCATCGTCGGAAAGTGATAAGACTGGCTGCCCAGTTCATTCCGCCCACGCCCTGTGGGAGCAAATCATGCAATCAGTGCTCATTCCACGGTGCATCGCTAACCACTCGGGCTCGGCATGTGTATTTTGCGTCAACTTTCGAAGGCGCCATCATCATGATTCCCATCTGAACACAAATTTTCACTACTGCACACGACTTCGGTTCCACTGGAAAGCTAGAAGTTAGCCGTCTGATATGGGGCGTGTTGCAAGCACTCGATTCAGATTCGGTGGACGTCCGAAAAGGCCTTGGCCATGGCGTGCCAGGGTGCTAGATCGGGCGTTCGAAGTCTGCGAGTTGGGATTGTGTTCAGACTATCGATGAGCCTCGTGGTTCATAAGAAACATGGTTTCGGCTCGCCAACACTCAACTACTTTCCCTGTTCCACTACGAAATTCCTGACCGTAGGAGTTGTGTTGCGAACAACAAAGGTCGATTTCTGATCTTTATACGCGGTACTGGCTACCTTGTGTCACTACTCTGTTGAAAGCCTTGTTGTGCGGCTTCTGGGCACTCTACCGCACTGCCGCATCGGCTTCGGCGACAACCACTATACCCTCCAGGGCAAGCACAACCTTTGACTGAACAGTCTGCCCCGTCGTCCAGACACCACACTCATTGCACTGATATTCAGTCCACCCGGCCATCATTGACCAACATGGCTTCCACCTCTACGAAGATTGGCCATGGACTAGCGAAAGGGCTCGGCATCAAGGTAGATCAATTCAATGGACCTACCGGTGTGACAAGAGGCGAATCCACATATTCTGTCTCGACCGCCGACACGTACGTCGAAGAGGAGCCAAGGACAATAGACTACCTTCGAGAAATTGTACCGACTGGCCCTGCTGTCGCCACCTACTGCCGCAACCTCTTCCCCTTCACCAGGTGGATTACACGATACAATCTCCAATGGTTGGCTGGGGATCTTGTCGCTGGCATTACAGTCGGCGCTGTCGTGGTCCCACAGTCGATGGCATATGCTAAGCTTGTGTTATGTACTGAGTATATTCGCTTTTTCTTTCATCAACTGAACCGAGTCGTGGTGGGCTCAAACCCACTCCGTTAATGGATCTCGAAAAG
>Ga0115842_100476_pt1 | contig 16096 bp, 15 predicted proteins | sample InSIn2SAF170_2_FD_83856 | JGI IMG/M metagenome (GOLD analysis project Ga0115842, IMG submission 83856)
CCCGAGCCCAAATTTGCCTTTCCCATTTCTTCAACAAAACCACAAAGAAAATTTTATTTAAAATATTAATGGAAATAAACCAGCTAGGGCGATGGTAGCATATCTCTGAGAAGAGATGTGGTGCTACATGCCTCTGAACTGTAAAGGCTATATTGTAGCAGATAATCTGTCCTTTTACAAAATGTGACTTGTTACTTATAGTATTTTTCAGTTACAATACCGTGGGTCAATTCCATGGGTGAATGAATACCATGGGTGGATTTTACAATACCATGGGCGGATGCCATATACAATACCATGGGTAAATTCCATGGGTCGATGAATAATATGAGTGGATGAGTACCATGGGTTGATGCCATTTTCCATTCGGATCATTCCTCCCTCCTTAAGAAGCAATGGTCCCCATTGCGTAAAGTTCCCTCCTGCGAAGCCTTTGTGGAATATGAAGAGCCACTGAAGATAAGGGTTTAATGTTGTTAACCCAAAACCCTGATAAACAAAGATCCGAGGATAGAGATACCCTGTAATGCTTGTGACCAACTGTGATTCTGACAATGTGCGACCTAGCAAATGGACTTCGATGACAAGGATTTTATGCAGTTGACTGTTGGGTCCCTATAATATTAGTGATTACCCCATTACTATTGTAGTTATACCCCTTATTTATATTGTTGTGCCCCTAGGTTAAAAATCCATGTGATAAATTTAATAAAGGAAAAATAAGACCAAGGTCATGGGACACGTATTCCAAGATGAATGTTAGGAAAAACATAGTGACGATGATCACTTGTGATTAATTAATGGCTATGGAATTTGGCAAAGGAGTGGCAAAGGCTTTGGAAAGGCATGAGGCATTTATTGGCATTTTATTTATGAAAATAAAGGAAAGTAGGAGAAAAGAAAAGTGAAAGGTCACAGGTTGAATGTGAGGAGGAAAATGAAGTAAAATAATGTAAAATGAAGAAAATAGAGTATTGTATGATAAAAAGGCTTCTGAGGATCAGTTCATAGTTTTTGTTTAGTCTTAGCTTGGAGCTCTCTCTATATTCTCTCTCACATAATCTTGCATGCTTAGAGTTTTATTAGAGCACTCTTGAAGCGTTGTAGCATACTTTGGATTTGGAGAAAGAAGGCAAAGGAAGAGCAAGAAAGTGCAAGGGAACATTGGGATCACCTACTACAATGGGTTTTTCTTGCAGGTACCAAGTTGCATGTATGGTTTCCTTGTTGGTTTTGACATACATGCCATATGCATGTGGTTATTTGGTTATGATCTGTCATTGGCATGGAGGGTTGCTCCTAGATAGCCATGGTGTTGTGCATTTTACCTTTTGTTTTCTGGCTGATGCTCATGTTCCTTATGGTTGTGGGTTGAGTTATTAGTTCTTGGAGCCTTTGCTAGAAAAACGCTTTGGAAGCCCTGTAACAACTTGGGCTGAGTTACTAGTCTTGGAAACCTTGATTGGACAAGTAACAATGTAAACTTTTAAACAGGAACTGTTACGATTACCTGTTTCTAGCAAAAAAATATCAAAATGTGTAATTTTTTTCGTTATATTTATGTTGAAAAATATTATTTTTATGCCAATTGTTAAAAATTATTGTTTTCTAGAGACATTATTTGATGTGCATTGAAAAATTAATTAATGATGTAAAAATATGTAGAATATCGAAACTTTGAAATATCGACCTTATTCTTTAAATATGCAAAACAATAAAAATCTCACCACAAAAAAATTAAAATAAAAATAAAAACAAGAAAATATGAAGAAAAAGACCACTTCAAAAATTATCAAATTTACAAAATAATTATTTACATTTCATATATTAGAAAACATAAAAAATAAAACTTTTTAAAACAAGGGTCTGGTGTAGAATTACCACGTTTTTAAATCAGCATAAAAAACACTACCATTCTAAAACGCAATGTACATAAGAAAATTTAAAGTGCCAAAAACCGTGCTCTAAAAAACACGTGTGTTCTGCATCACCCCTTTTCAAAATCGGGTCTCTTTTTTGCTATCTCTACAAAACGGGTAACAGTATGAGTTCCCGTTTCAAAGTTTACATTGTTTCATCAAGACAATTACCAAATAAACAATAGAAAACAATAGACACAGTATGTAGGCTTGTCAACCAGGGCCAAAACCTCTCACTCTTTGAAAGGAAAACCCAATCAAAATTTCTTCTTATAGATCTTCAATTGGCGAATACCAAGACCATGACAAAGACCCTTGACTCTAGAGTCCTCCCAAGACCAAGTCACTAACCTCTTCTTCAACAATGATTTTTCTCTTCTCGATCTCGACTTCCTTTCTCTTCTTATTCTCGGCTTCTTCCCTTTTTAATCTCGACTTTCTTTGATTCTCAGTCTCATCTTGTAGGCTTGCGACGCTACCACAGAAACCCTAGATTATCTTTGCTTCCTTTATAGTCTCTTCAAGAGAGAGACCTATTGCACCTTTACTTGGCTTCTTCTAGCGAGGCTCTATACCCAAACAATGATCAACTCAAACGGACAGCAACTCTTTTGGTGTCCTCTAGATACCTTTGGATCTGCTACCTTTGCATGTGGGAGGACAAACTAACCCAAACAATGCTCGACTACCTTCATTATCCTTCCTCTTTTCTGCATCGAACTGGAGGCTTCTTCTAAAGTATATTTCGCACTTCTTCTTCAACTTACTTCACCGAATTCGTTGTTTCCAAATGAGGTCGATATGGGTATATCTACTAGTTTGTTCATGATGTTTAGGCCAACTTGACCTCTAGGAAGAAAGTCAACTTCATATTCTAGATGCATCCCTTCGTTGTAGGCCGACATGATGAGGGCTATTGACAAGATCTTCGACAATGACTTTACATAGATAAGTATGACTCTTTACAATGTGTAACATGACTTCATTACATGACAACGACTCTTTTATTCTTTTATGACTAAATGAAAAAATTCATAAAGGCTCTCAATGGGAACCTTGACTCAAAAATAAAATCTCTTGGTCATGAAACCCATGATGCAAGTAGTACAATAATTTTATTTTTCTTCTTTACATCTCTTACATAAAATCACAATTACATGTCATTATTAAGATCGAACCTAGTTACACTTTTCAACAAGTTAGATAAAGGTGTGTGGAATTGAATTAGTAGATCATTCAGTTTTAGTGTGCAGTAGATCATTCAATTTTGGTGTGTAATTTATAAATGGGTTTTATTTTCAGCAATTGTTTCAGTTTGGATTCCAGTTGCAATATGTAGTTTGGTTTGCTTGAAGTGCAATAAGTTGCAAGAGATGGGAAGAAGAACATTTGTTGACTATTGACCTCCACTAGCCCAATGGATTAAGCGTTGTTGTACTCACTTTTACTTGCAGCAGCTAATAATTTGATTTTAGTTTGCAATTTACAGGTTTCAAGCCGCCACAGATTGCACATTTCATATTGTTGGTTACATGTTTTTATCACAAGTTGTAGACAATTAATTTTTATAATGACTCCATGCCCAACAGATACAACGCACAAGTCTACAGGTTCTCTGCATCCCAAAGGGGGAAGCAGTCCCCAGTTGGAGGGTGATGTTGTAACTTTTTCCAACACCTTTAAAACTTACAATTTTTTTTTTAATTTTCCAAAATTTTGTCGTCTTCCTTCAATCTTATCCTTGTCTTGGCAAATGCCTTCCTTTAAATATCACTCCATCTAACCCTTTCCATTGCTAAAATATGAATTGTCTCTGAGGTTTTTATAAATGTTTTTGAGTTATTTTTAATAATTTTGATGTTAAATAAAATTTAATTTTATAAAATATATACAATTATATTTTATATAAAATTATTTATTTAAAATATCAAACTTACATTAAAAATATTGAGTCAGGTCAATCTCTAAGTATGAGAACCACATTTGTTGCCATGTATTACGGGTGATCAAAAAGTCCTATCCACTGAACTTCCTGCCCAATCTGCATCAGTGAATCCACTCAACCTGATATCCTTCCCCTTGTTGTACAAGAGCCCATAATCAATTGTTCCCTGTAAATACCTAAGAACCTGTTTGGCTACTGCCTAGTGAGCCCTCTTTGGTTCCACCATGAACTGACTAAGGGTGTTGACAGCATAGCAAATATCTGGCCTGGTATTGACTAGATACATCAGGGACCCTATGAGCTGTCACTATAGGGTGGGATCGACATCCTTATCCTCTGATGCATCAATCTTCTTCCAATTGGTGATCATTGGCGTAGCCATAGGTCTACAGTCTTCCATCTCGAACCTTTTCAAGATTTTTGTAGCATACCTTCCTTGCCCAAGGAAGATTTCTCCTTTCTGCTGTCAAACTTCCAACCCTAGGAAATAGTGTATTCGTCCCAGATCCTTCATATCGAACTCCATGACTAGATTCTTCTTGTAGTCTTCAATGAGTTTGGATAATCCTGTCAGGAAGAGATCATCCACATATAATACTAAGATAAGTGGATCGCTCTCTACGACCAGATAGTAGAGATTCGGATCCACGTCACTCTTGACAAACCCCATCTTCTACAAGTAGCCATCTATTCGAAAATACCACGTTCTTGGTGCCTACTTCAGCCCATACAAGGCGTTCTTCAGTCTACATACATGAGACTTCTTCTCATGAGTTTCAAAGCACTCTGGTTGTTCACTGTATACTTCTTCTCTTACCCCATTCAGAAATGTCATCTTGACATCCATCTGATGGATCTCCCATCCCATCTGGGCTGCAAGAGATATCACTGTCCTAATAGATGTATACCTGGCTACCGGGGCGAAGGTTTCCTCATAGTCAATCCCTTCCATTCGAGCATACCCCTTAGCCACAAACCTGGCCTTGTATTTTTCAATACTGTCGTTCGCAACATATTTGATCTTGTAGATCCATCTTGATCCTACCACAGATCTGTCTTGAGGTCTTGACACCACCTCCCAGACATCGTTTACCATTATGGAGTTATACTCCTCCACCATCGCATCTAGCCAAACCTGATGACGAGCTGCCTCCTTGAAGCTGGCAGACTCTACGGATCCTCTTTTGATTGCTCCTTGGAAGGCATTTTGCGAGATCTTCTGAAAGCTCTGTCCTCCATGAACTTTACATCTCGTTGTACTACTACCTTCCTGCTCCTTGGAAGATAGATCCTGTATGCCCTAGCGTTCTCGCTATATCCCGCTAGATACCCCTTTTCTGCAATCTGATCTACCTTCTTCCTCTTTTCTTCGGGTATGCGACAATATGCCAAACTCCCAAATATCCTAAAATCACTGACTTCAGGTGTCTTACCAGTGAAGACTTTTTCTAGAGTAATCTTGCCCAATGCCCAATGATGAGTCCTGTTCTGAACATAGACAGTTGTGTTGCATGCTTCTGCCCACAAGAATTTTGGCGTATCCTGATCATATAGCACAGCCCTAGCTACTTCTATAATAGTCATGTTTTTCTTTTCTGCCACCCCATTCTGCTTCGGATTGTAGGGAGTTGTCCACTCTCTTCTGATGCCCTCCTTAGCGCAATAATCAATGAAATCCTTATCGACATATTCTCCACCATTATCTGAGTGCAAGACTTTTATTTTCTTACCTGTCAAATTCTCCACTAGAGCCTTGAACTCCTTGAATCGACAGAAAACCTCATCCTCATTTTTCAGAAAATAGATCCAAGTTTTCCTCAAGTGGTCATCAATGAAGGTAAGGAAATAATTGGCACCGCTAAGAGCTTTGACGGGCATAGGTCCGCAGATATCTGAGTGTATCTATTTTAGTACACTCTTGGCCCTGTGATTGCTCCTAGGAAATGTCGCCTTGGCATACTTTCCTAGAGTGCATACATCATCTCGTTCCATACTCAGATCCGGAACTCCTGTTACAGTGCTCTTGAGAATGCTCAGAGCTCCATGGTGCAGGTGACCCATCCTTCTGTACCATAGTTTGTTCAAGTCTTTGTCTCCATGACTGCCTATTAGTGCCATTGGAGATTCTAGTTGTAATTTGTACAACCGATTACTTTTGATCCCAATCTGCTCTTTCTTTTTCCAGATCGAGTGTTTGACGTATACCTTTTCCTTGATGAAGTAGACGACATAGCCCTTACCTTGTAGTTGTGACACCGAAAGTAAGTTCATCCTTAATCCTGGCACATGCAGCACATTTGTGGCATGGAACCGCTCTCCCGATTTTGTCTGAAAAACTATGGTACCTTTCCTACTGGGGTACACTTTGCCTTGTTCCCCATGGTGATCTGAAATTTCATCTTCTCTCCTCGATATTCTGAGAAACACTCACTCATTCCCGCCATATGCCATGAGGCTCCACTGTCTATATACCATACTTCTGATGATGCAGCACTAGTCATGCATGCCACCTCTTCTTCCAACCTGGAAGCCAACATAGAGAAATCGAAATCTCTCTCTTGTGCAATCTTTTGAAAATCTGCATGAGTCCCTTGAGGTGGATGCCTCAGCATCGTCATCTCGACCCATAACTGATTTTCCCTTTCTATCTCTGATTACTTCCTCTAATACCATGTGAAAATTCTATCACTACAACAACTGATTTACTTTTCCTACTTATTTCATCATAAGTTATTCATCAAATTACTTCAACAAACATTAAAATAAATATTGTTGCAGATATCACACCATAATACAAAACAAACATATGCACACATTAACACAATTATTTTGGACTAATGTCCTCGGAAAAACCCAATGTGGGAAAATCGGTGCAACAAGAGAGGATTTTATTATTCAGCAATTTTCTTGTACAACATGGTGCCAAACTAGCTTACCCGCAGATAAACAAACTTCCAACACTTTTCTAAACCTAGCGTAGGCCCTACTGACCTCTGCTACAGCCTGAAACCCTCTACGTCAACCTGAAACCCTCTGCGTCAGCCTACTGAAGCTCTGCGCATCCTCTCTGGGCTTCTGCGTCACTCCTGCAGCCTCTGCGTCGATGACGCAGGCCCTTCTAGCTCTATGCAGCCTCTGCGTCGATGACGCAGGCCCTTCTAGCTCTATGCAGCCTCTGCTGCCTCTCCGTGGCTTCCTCTGGCTCTGTGTCTGCCTCTTCTGCGTTGATCCTTCATCTCTCTGTTCCGTACTTGATGCCTCCTGACTGCTCTCCAAACCACTGGATCAATTTCTCAGCAAACCCTGCTCCAAGCATTTAACTAACTGATCTCCCTAAGTATGTTCTCCAAGTGCCCCTCAAACCTCCTCTTATACTTTTTCTGTTGACATCTCAATGGCGGAGATTAAATCCCTAATCAACGACTAAGATTAGATCTGGCTTGATCCATGTCTTTTGGACCATTCTAACACAGATTCATATTAATACACATTAATATTTTATTTTCCGTAAGTTTAGACTTAGGGACTCCATTAAAAATATTAATTATTTTAATATCTCCTCATCTGTTTAGAATCTGCCCAAACCCTTTCTAGGTATTGGAGATCTTATGTGCCCCAACCTCTCCACCAAATTTCGTGGCTAGAGCACATCCGATGATACCCCAAATCAACACCCGAACCACCGATTGCGATAGACCCGATGGACCACCGATTGCGATGAAGTTGTGGACCCAATAGATTTATTAACTGTTGCTTGATACTATATCACATCCGCTCCATTAGCAGTAGGGTAATTGCTATGTTATGAGTATGCTTGTAAGGGACCTCCAAAATTTGCGATTGCGGGACTTTCACGAATTGTGATTAGGGGATTTCGAAAGATTGCAATTGCGATTAATAACATAACATGTGGGACCTCCATGTGGGCCTTGGATGAATATTGAAAAGGGTCTCACCAATGTATTGTGTAGTAAGAGACCTTTGAAACATTGCGATTGCAATTAGTGGTGACATGGCATGTGGGGACCGCCAAACTTCTATTATAATATGGTTATAAGCTCTCTGTTTTCTCCGTAAATAAACAGGTCGGCCTTGTCTCTTAGCCATTAGTGAAACTCATATAAATACAAGTTAAATCGTTTCACTAAATGCATTGATCTTGGTACGAGATACATAGAAGAATCAACAGTTCACAACTCATGAACTTAAAGAATTAGAGAGCCGAAGGTTGAAAACAGAAGCTGAAGATCCAACGTTGAAGAAGAAAGCTGAAGGTCCAATAGAAGGAAGGAAGTTGCAGGCCGAGGAAGTATGTTGGTTGGGTTAATTTCTATAAAGGGCTCGTGAAGAAGTAGTTACTCCTGAAGCAATTACCGGGACAATAAGAACAGAGGGTTGAAAAATAGACAATTTTTTTGTGCAGAAATTGAGGCGTAGCGAAGCTAATCAAAGATATCCTATTGAAAAGCACGAGCAAACTTGAAGACTTTATTGGAAGATCATGATGACTATTTGAAATTAGCATGAGATAACTCTGTAGACTCTGTTTGGGCTATATGACGAGTTGTGAAGACACCTTCATATGAAGACAGGTTGTCATTGATGTAGCAGTGAAGTTGTAGATTGACAGGATTTAGTGAAGAAGATTTTGGGAGCAGAGAATTACTATCAAACATATTTAGACAAAATAAAGCAGTGGGTTGGAGCTCAAAGGGTTGTTGCCCTGTAGGTTGGAGCCTCAAAAAAACAAGGTTGGTGGCTAAACAAAGAGAGGGTCAGAGCCCTTGAGATTGGTGTCTCGGAATTGGAAGGATTGGTGTCCTTGGAGTCGGTGCTCCTGAATCCAAGGTTGGTGCCTTGACAAGATAGGGTCGGATCCCTTGGGGTTGGCTCCTCAGAATTGGAAGGATTGGTTTCCTTGGAGTTGGTGCTCCTAAATCCAAGGTCGGTGCCTTGACAAGATAGGGTAGGAGCCCTAGAGGTTGGAGCCTCACAAAAGACCAAGTTGGTGCTTGGCAACGGATTGGAGCCCTATATATTTTGTCCCTGATTTAGTGTAAAGATTATATTAATAAAATTATTTATTCCTATTGTTCAATTTGTGTTCTAAATAAAATTGATTTAACTAGTAAAAGTAACAATTGAAAAGAAATATTGATTCACCCCCCTCTCAGTATTTACAACACGCACTTCTCTTTTCCTACTCCTTCTTCGCTCTCCTTTTAGCCCTCTCTTCGTGACTTTCTTTTGCCTTCTTCTTCACACCTTTTTAGTCAGGATTAGATCGAATGCTTTTCCAATGTGTCTCCAAATGAGGCCGAGTAGGGCTATTTATACCCTTCTTCGCTTCACCTTTAGTCCGACTTGACAACTGGAGTTTATGCTGACATCATCTAGTAGTTTCTTCATTGTTTGTAGGCCAACTTGAAGAGGTTTGGTGACAAGTTCTTGGAGGATACTTTACATAGACAATATTGACCTTTTTACAAAGTGCAACATGACTTCATTTACATGACAATGACACTTTTATGACTAGATGAATAAACCCTAAAGACCCTCAATGGGAGTCTTGACTCAAAAACAAAATCCCTTGGTCATGAACCCATGAAGCAAGTCAATATAATAATTTCATTTTTCTTATTTACATCTCATTACATAAAATCATAATTACATGTCATTATGAAGATCAAACCTAGTTACACTTTTCAACAGGTTTGATAGGACTTCTTTATACTCGAAGAATGTCTAGAAGCCCCACTATCTACCAACCAACTATCATACAAATTCAGAGGGAGAGAAATAGAAAGAGCATAAATAAGTATATACTTAGATTGATTAGCAATTACATTATATCCATAGTTCATGTTCCTTGACCTCTTTTGAGTAGGATGGCTTTCTTCACGATCATCTTAAGCGACTTTTCTTCTTCTATCATCTCTTCCTTTCTCGATCATTTCATCTTTGATCAGTGCCTCTTCTTCTATTATTAAAAATGTTATTGTTGAAGCCATGATTGTTTTTGTACCTTGACCATGGGGCATTCCTCTTTTCCCGCCAATCTTGAGCATAGTAGCCAAACCTATGACAATTATAACATTCAATCTTTGACATATCCATGTCTCTTCTTAATCTTCTATTAGAGTCCCTCAATGATAGAGCAGGTTTTCTTGAATTAGATGAACCTCCATTTCCTGTCTTGAGCAAAAAAAGAAGATGGCTCTCCTTCTTCATGTTGTTGAAACCTCCTTCTAGAGGTCATCATAGATTCCTCTTGAGTGTAATTTCCAAATAGGAGGAAGACCTTGTAGAGTAACCATCACCAACTCTCTATCAGATATAGGCTCACCAGCAGTTTGCAATTGATCCCTTAGTTGGGATACCCTCATGACATAGGATTGCACAGATTTCCCCCTATTCATCTTCAATTCCTTGAGTTTGTTCTTCAAGGAGGGGATGAGGTTCAAGTTGTTGACTTCATACATCCCAACTAACTTATCATAAACGTGCTTAGACTTCTTCAAGCTACCAACATAAACAAGTAAATGATCTTGCAAACCATCAATGAGAATTTTCTCAACTTTGATGTCACCTTTCCTGTACTAGGACTTAGTGGCAGCAACAGGATTCTCCAAAGGCTCAAAAACTTTTCCTTCCACAGATTCCAAGACATCATTTTCATCCAATATCACTTCCAATCTGATCTTCCAAGTATCAAAATTTGAGGAGTCCCCTAGCTTCTCAGAGTCCTTGAAGAAAGAGGTAGTCATCTTGATAAAATTATATGAGCTCCTTTAGATTCTTCCAAAGATGATTGCTTCAGTCTCTTATCTCCTTTGGGCTTGTCTTCACCTTGGCTCTAATACCATGTAACTTTCCACAATTATATGTTGTTACAATCACTTTAGCCCAATTATTTACTTCAATTAGCAATCAAATCAATCTTCCAATACTAAATAGCAATTGCAGATAGAACATGAAATGCAATGTATAATAAAAGACAATCAGAAGTAATAACAAGAGACACCAATTTTGGTCGAAGACCAAGGAAAAACCCCACAAGGGGGGAAACCATTTCAAATTATTCTTCTTATTAGATTGTCATAAGGTGTTCAACCAAGAGAGTATAATGACTCAATTCATCATTGGGTCAAAGTCAATCCTTTGACTATCCAACAAAGTCGACCAACCAATATCAAATGACGAGCCAATAGTCAAATCTGTCCCAAGTCAAATTGGGTCAAAGTCAAATTTGTAATTCTATCAAAGTCAATTGTAGTCAAATGTGCCCTAACCAGTCCACCAGTCAACGATTAAACTACCCTTCAAGAGCTCAATCAATAGTCAAAGTACTCGGCCTCTGATGTTGGTCAAAGTCAATCCAAAACAGTCCCAAAATTCTTAGTCAAAAGAGAGAAACTTTGGCCAAAGCTCCAGTTGTTTTGCAGTCAGTGCAAGTCAAAGTCCAATGGTCAATACAAGTCATACTGCCCAGATTTCCTTGGTCTTTGTGCCAATAAATGCGGCCTCCTAAAATAGGTCCAAAATTGGTCTAACCAAGTCAAAGAGTGCCAAAACAAAGTTGGTCAATGCTAGTCAAAGTCACCCAAATAGAAGTATAACTCGATCAATAGATAAGAAAGACTTCCTCCTTCACACCTATGAAGAGAACCCTACAATATTCCAGATGTACGAACCACTAGAAGAAGAGAGAGATGTTTGATGTGATGTGTCCAAATGATGTGCTTTGTATTTATAGGCGTTGGAGGAGGGCTAATTTGTCTTCTAGGTTAACCTAGACTTTTGTGTCATTGCAGGTTTTCACTTTAAAAATACATTTTTCCTTGACCAAATTAAATTCATCCAAGGGCAATTTGAGGCTTCTCTAGATGAGGAAGATTGTCCAATGGAAGGAATTTGTCCTTGAGCTGCCAAATTAAAACCAAGTTACCCAATAATCCATGCCCAAAATGCCCAATGAAAAACAAGCACAAGCACCTAATTGCACAATGGAAAACATAAGTTTTGGGCTGGATTACACACCTTTTAACATATGCTCTAGACAGATGGATGAGGAAACATACAATTGATGCAGGGAACAAAGACAAAGTGGCACATCACATCAGCTATGGGTGGCTCTTAGGCGTTGCTAGCTTCCAGTTGAAGAAGATGACTATGAAAGAAGCTCCTCTCCTAGGGGTCTCCACTTTGGGTGGGTATCAAGCCTTATACATACTTGATGGGCATTTCCTTTTTCTAGATCCTATATAAGGATGAAGATCACTTGAGATGCTTGGGGGGAGTTGGCACACTCCCTTTTGAGGTCAACAGTGTGCCCTAGGGCTAACCTGTCACCTATTCTTGCCATGGGAGGATGATGTGAGTGTTAATTTGACAGCTCAATGACAAATTCCAACCATGGGACGAGACTCTTCTTTTCGAGAGGACCAATTTTGACTATTGAAGCACTCAAATTAGACAAGGGAAAGTGTATTTTTGAATTAAATCCCACATGTGCACATTTGATTAGGTTGGCCCTAAAGCAAATTGGGCACCCTTGGAAGCCTATAAATACAAGTGACCTCAAGCTCATTTGAAGATTATCATGAAGCATTCTTATATTCTCTTCTTTGGTTTTGGTTCCCACAGGTTTGAGGCAGTTTGCAGAGATTGGATTGCATAGGTCTGAAATTGCAGGGTCCAAAGCTCGCATGTGTGATCAAGGGTTTTGTTATGTAAAAATTTAATAGGTTGTAATTATAGGTTAATTAGGAAAAATGGAATGATTAGAAGATTTCGCTAAGAGGCACCAGAGGCAATATACAAGCCAGGGGCCCTTCTATGTAAAACTCATCATTCATTAATAAAAATATATAATTATCTCTATTATTGAGTTCTATGCTCCATTTGGTATTAGAGCGAGTTCGCTCCTCAGTGTGTACAGTGTGTTGATCAGGCATTGGTTCCAGTCATATATTCATTATGTCTTTCCCTTGACCGTAAACCCTCTCTGCCCGTCTGTGCTTTTTTCCATGCCTTCGAGTGTTGTGACCAATCGTCTTCTAAACACAGCGTCTTTAGCTGTCTATCAACAGTAACCCTTTTCTCCATTGTCCGTGTTGTCTTGAGCCTGCCAATCGACATCCCAACGAGCCTCAATCTCATTCGCTTCCTTGTCACTTCCCGGTCTCTACCTTCCCGACCGTGTGTCCATTTCGTCCATGTCCGTCGGTAAACTATTACACACATTCCATATATCCCTATTAAAAAGTATATGAAATACGCCTTACCTTTAATTTATTTAACCAACTATATAGATATAAATATAGATATAATTGTTATAGCATTTAATTAAAATTATATTCATTAATTACAACATAACTAATTAATTAATCAGCTATTAAATTATAGTTGTTATATAATTCATAAACTTAAGAAGAAAAAAATTACTACATAGTTAATTAAAAAAATAAATTAAGTTGGATAAATATTCTCCACCACACACACGATCAACGTCTTCATTAATGTCGATGGCTGATTTTAACAAAAAATTGATACATCTCAAGACTAAGGTCAACACACATGTCAAAAAAATTGAGGAACTCCAGGATACAATGAAGAGAATAGAGAGTCAGCTCGAGCAAAATCATAACGAATTTAAAAAGGATCATGTGATCCTTTCAAATAAGATGGACTGAAATCATAATGCATCAACAGCTCATGATCAAGCAATGGTGATGTTGACCTATCTTCGCGACAAGTTGAAGATTACACCTGATCAAATACCCTAGAATAATGAAGCTACTCAACATCTCAATTCTTTGGAGACATCAAACTCATCAGACTCACATGAGACCCCTGAGACCCCAAAAGCATCTTCCATGCCCAATCAACAAAATAGTAATACAAATTTTCAAAATATGCAACTCTGGAATCAATACTCAAATATGTAATTCTTGAATCAATACCCTTTTTTCACTCACCAAGTGGCTACATATCAACAAAGACCAAAACTGGAGCTCTCCAGATTTGACGGTAACACGAAATGCAGTGTCACATGGTTCAAGAAGGCAGAAGAATATTTCGAGATTTATGGTATTGACAATGATGATGAAAAGATCAAGCATGCATCCATGCAAATGGAAGGTGAAGCATATAATTGGTATAAGTGGTGGAAGAAGACGACACTTGCTATCAATTGGAAGAAATTCAAAAATGCATTTTTTAAGAGGTTCCAAGGTGTCAAGGAAGAAGAGTTCTTCTCAGCACTCACCAAACTGCAACAAAAAGCAGATGTGGGCGAATACACTCAAGAATGCAAAACCTTAGCTACACGAATACCTAGATTATCATAAAATTGTCTCATTCAATCATACATCACAAGACTTAAACCCCATCTCCAGGCGAAGCTTGAGCTTCCTGACATCACTTCTATAGAAGAAGCAAGTCAGAAGGAAAAAGTTGTTGAAAAGAAGCACGAAAAGATGCAGTGGCCAAAAGTTAAAAGAGTATATTTGAGACGAAGATTTCCCCAAACTGGGAACACGAATAATACAAAATATGTTCCACCACATCTTCATGAAGGAAACAAAACTAATTTTGAAATGCACATAATGAAAGAAGGTAAGTGCAAACGTTGTGGCGAAAAATGGGACCCTAAACATAGATGTGCTAAGGGAAAGGAAACCAAGAACCTGTATACACGTGAAGCAACGAATGATTCAAATAGTAGCAAATAAGACGTAGAAGAAATCAAATATTCTCCACAATTTTCTCCAGAACTAAATAACAAGAATATTTCACAAGTGTCATTATTGGCCATAATAGGTATATCTCAGCCACAAAACATTAAAATTAAAAGGACATATCAAAAGAGCAAGGTAATGGTTCTAATCGATACCAGTAGCAACCACGACTTTTTGGACTCAACTATGGCGAAAAGGCTCAACATTTTCACGTTTCATATGCCCAACATGAAAATTATGGTAGCTGACAGTAAGAAAATTGAAAAAGTAGGGAAATGCCATAAAATCAAATTATAGATTCAAGACTATAATGTATAATCTTTGTTCTACATTGTACCATTAGGAGTGGATGTGGTCCTAGGTATCCAAAGGCTACAAACCCTAGGCACTTACTCTACCAACCATCAAAAGCAATTTATAAAATTTAAATGGGAAGGGAAAAAATACAAGTTATATGGGTTCCATCCCACTGAGAATCAAATTGTATCAGCATCCCAAATGATGAAAATGATCTGAAAAGGAGTACCAGCGTATTTAGTGCAGTATCATCAATTAGAGATGCTAACCTCAAATCTAGTTAATGAAGAGTCCCCTGAAGTTCAAGAACTACTTCAAAAGCACAAAAAGTGTTCCAAGACATTCCAATGAAGATGCCTCCTAAAAGAGAAATTGAGCATATAATCGAAGTCAAATTGGGATCAAATATCGTCAACATCAAACAGTATCGATATCCACTTCCTCAAAAAACCGAAATCAAGAGATTAGTCCAGGATATTTTAAAATGTGGTATTATCACAAAAAGAAGACCATATGTTGCTCCAGTTGTATTAGTTCGAAAAAAAAGATGGATCGTTTGGACTATGAATAGACTATCGAGTGTTAAACAAGATAACGATGAAGAACAAATTTACAATTACTTTTATCGATGAAATGTTGGATGAACTACATGGAGCTAAATACTTTTCAAAATTAGATTGGAGACTAGGGTACAACCAAATAACGATAAGGTTGGAAGACATAGCAAAAATTGTTTTTCGAACACATGAAGGTCATTATGAATTTAAGGTAATGCCCTTCAGATTAACTAAAGCCCCGATGACCTTCCAAACCACCATGAATGAGGTATTTTGCCCATATCTAAGGAAGTTTGTGTTAGTGTTCTTTGACAATATTCTAATCTATAGCAAAACATGGAAGGAGCATCTACAGCATCTAGAGCAAGTTCCCACTATATTAGATGAACATTAGTTCTATGCAAAGATGTCCAAGTGCACCTTTGGGAAGGAAGAAGTAAAATACCTCAGACACATAATATCCAAGGAAGGAGTAAAAGTAGATCCTAATAAGATCAAGGCTATAAAAGAGGTCCAAAATTGGTCTAACCAAGTCAAAGAGTGCCAAAACAAAGTTGGTCAATGCTAGTCAAAGTCACCCAAATAGAAGTATAACTCGATCAATAGATAAGAAAGACTTCCTCCTTCACACCTATG
>Ga0115842_100479_pt1 | contig 16078 bp, 11 predicted proteins | sample InSIn2SAF170_2_FD_83856 | JGI IMG/M metagenome (GOLD analysis project Ga0115842, IMG submission 83856)
CATTCATGAGAGATATTATCTATGTCATTATGCATTCATTCATTATATATGTCATTATGCATTTCAATTGACTTATTGGGTGGGGGCGTTGCTCAATATTCCAAAACCTCCGCCACGGTCAAATGGCCAATCTCGTAGGATGCGTAAGCATGCTCGACTGTTAAGGCCGCCATCGAAAGAGAACCTCCGCCAAAGGACAAGTAGTTGAAGGGTTGGAACATGCATTCAAAGGTCATAGGTCAAGCAAGTAGTTTCAGGGTACTCAAGTTGTATGGGGCTACTAGGTCTAGTTATTAAGGTGGGTAACTATGCAGGTGGGTAGCAGGTCCTAAAAGGAAAGGCTCTAGATGAAGCCAGAGCCCAGCCAGAAGCCAGCAAGAGAAGCCTTTTCATTTACTTATTGGGTGGGGCAGCCTTAAGCCTAGCACATACTTGAACCTTCAGCCTTGAACCTTGAAACGGAAGCCTTCAGCCTAGAACACCGAGCCAGAAGCCAGCAATATAAGCGATTCAAGCAAGACCCGCCTATCCATGCCCATCATCAACTACTTCCATATATTGTGGCTTTTACGTGAAAATCTCCCCTGTTCGGGCTCCGCAGGACACTTCATGCTCTGGTATGATCCCACGCTTGGCTTTTGCTTGATGGACGGTTGATGGACGCTGACGCTTGATTGCTTGGCTGACGCTCCGCTCTGACGCTTCGCTTGGCTTGATGGACGCTGACGCCGCTATTTTCATCTGACTTATAATCGGGTTTGTTAGGCGTGGAAAAGAATCACTCGTGGGATGTCGGAGGTATAGGGATAGCGCTCAAGGTGGCTGTATAGAAGGTAATAGTGTGACTCTAAGTATGATAGGTATAGGAAGTAATATCTGTAACTAGCTATATAACAGGTATGAATGTGCATAAACCCGGAACAAGGTGTTAAGCCAGCCATACAGATAATACACAAATGCGGGTAAACACATGGCTCAAGAAAAGGTGTTAAGCCATATATATTGACTATTTAATACAGTTCATCAGAAATAATGATTAACGATCATGAAGAATACTACGATAGATAGCTAGGATGGAAGGAGATCAGTTATCTATAGCTAGCTATTGGTGATAGAATGTGAGTTAGAGTGGGTGTCGGGGTTGAGGTAGTGGTTATAGCGCTAGCGATAGTTTGTGTAGGCAGGATCGTTTTACATTGTAAGTTCAATTGATGGATAGATTGCTGGATCTATCTTTTATGATAGATGGTATGATCTCTATTTTCTGAGAGACGGTATGTGGTTAACGATGGAAGGGAAGTATTGGTGGGATAGCTATCGATGGAAGTATGAGTGGTAGCATTGGGAAGGTAGGCAAGCAAGTGCTAGCGATAGTGCTAGCGGAAGTGTGCGTAAGGGAGAGAGATTGTCGTTTAATGTAGCTTCTGTGACCTTTGTCAGTTGATGGTCAACCATAGTAAAACTTAGATTCTAATATTGAACCTATTTCAGCGGGCTCTCTTCGGTTACCATTTCTACTTTCGAGGGGGTGAGGTTGAGATTACCATGGCTTAAACATACTTGGTGGTGAAATTATCAAGGCTTTGGTTCAATTTGATACATGCTTTCCAGCGCTGACTTAACAAGGGATATGGTGCCCTTGCCCAACTCGAAGGATAGTGCTTCCAACTTCACTTCCAGGATATCTTATCCGAGATGCACCTCTTGGACGTGATCATGAAACTCACTGTCCTCTATGGCTCTTTGGTCTGGGAACCTAACCTGCATCGGGCCGACTTGGCTGAGGCAGAGAGAATATAGACACTTCTACTACAGTGCATCATCCGTTGCAAACAAACAATTCCCCCGTCCATCATCCAAGCAGAGTTCGAGGCTAATCATTTGCACCTTGAGGCGATCTTAAGACTCGTTTCCTTCCTTCACAGTGTTCGGACCTTGGGCGACTCTATGTCCAATAGAGATAAGTACCCCTGCCTATTTCTACGCTCCTCAAAGGTTATTGCGTCTACAGGCCCCCCTGGACAAAGTCGTTCCTGGTTGTCAAAGTATTCTCGGTTGCTTCAGTTGATGGCCATTTCTTCCGATCAACTTTGCCCCTTCAGATACTACTTGGATGCTCCAGGTCACCTCCTACCTTCTAAACAAGATCTTAACTAGGGGATTAGGGAGGATATCTATAGGCAGTACATCCAGACCACTTGAATCTCCCCCCTGAGGACCTTAGCGTTAAGATGACATTCTATTTCTAGCACATCATTTAGTTGAGGGACATCTTATTGTTTAACCTGAGTAGACACCCAAACATTGGATGCATGCCCTACCCCCCTTGGTTAGTGTAGAGTGGGCCCCCATCAGCTTCAGGTCAAGACAGAGCACCGCATTCCCTGCTCGAGAAGACTTGCCACCTCTACCACCGCAACCCATCACTCCATCCATGCGCCTGCCCATCAATCCATCCATCCCTGCTTGTTCGGTTCCTACCTTCCCCCCCCCCTTGCTCCCTCCCATAAAGAAATCCGTCCCTGCTTGCTCCAATCCATCCATCTAGGTATGGGCCCTAGTTGTTATTACGTAAATAATAGACTCAATAGGAATATAGTGATTCCGCCCACCTTTTTCTCTAAATAAGTCGAGTGTTTTTCATAGAAGGGGCGCAGCCCGCCCGATCTCTCCCGCTTTCTATAAAGAAACGAGCTCTAGATATGTCATTTCATCCGGATAGATATCCCGCAGGGTAGTCTAGTAGGGATTAGTGGGCGTATTCCATGCCGACGAGTGGGGCGCGGGGCAAACCCGGAAAAGCTATGATTGGCTAGGAAGGCTATCTGCCGACATGAGCATACAACGGGCCAGCTCATGGCTTAGGAAGTTCTCCACTGCTGTGACGCCCGGAGTAAGGGGGGGGCGCTTTCTTATCTCCAGGTTGGGAGAATGTTGGATACGGGCAAGAGTGAGAAGGCTCGATGTTGGGAGTGCCGTGGAGCTCACACACAATTTCGTTTGGGCTATGATACTTAATTTAGAAAGGGGATAGTCTAGTAACTCTAGTGATGCATGGTTCAATGATTACGCTTTCAACGTCCAGTCCCACCGGGGGCTCCGATCCCAGTCGAATTGACCCTGGCGCGTTGTCGTACAAGCTGGTCAGTGGCGCGAAGTAGGCCTCCAACCCCATAGAGATGATGCCAAGCCATCCTCTGTTCCATCCTATCCCGATGCCCCCGTCGACTCGTAAGGCAGCAAATTTCTTGTTTGAAACGCTATCCCATTTAGTTCCATTGATTGAGATGGTCTCACCAAGTCATCTCTGGCAAAGTGAATGGAAGATCCGGCGTTCAGTGATCTATATTGGTGAGATCGACCACACTGATTCGATAGAGGTGACTGAATTAGCTGATCGATTGACCACATGCAGGCAGGCGCCAAAGAAATGCATGCACTACGTCTGATATGAGTGCCCGCCCAATATTTGAATGAATCCCCTGGCAGCGGTTCGAAACCTTTCCCTTATGGTGGAAAGGAATAAATGGGCTTACTCCTCTGGGCTTCCCTACCCATGCTGACTGAGAATCATAAGCACCGCCGATGTGTATGAGCAGCGCGGGTGGGAGGGATAAAAGAGTTGCATTTTCTCGGGAAGGAGGTAAATAGTAGACTAATGGAGACACTGAACTAGCACCATTTAGGGACACCCCATGTTGAACCGAACCTCCATTTGAGACGTTCCCATTGCACTTGTGAAGTGACCCCGTACCCACCTATTCTATTGAACTGATCGGCCTAAGGAAATAACCATAAGCGGGATCAACAGCGGAGCGGGACCGAGGATCACTTGCAGCGGGACCACCGAACCATCCCTTGATCACCATGTCGCAGCAGAAGGAGTCGCATAAGCAAAAGGGGTTTAGGGTGGCTCATTCATTATAGGATCATGAGGTTCTTTTACGAGCTCAACCAGACACATTTCAATAGGTAGAACGGGGGGAGGGTTTTTTTCATTATCTCTCTATACGGCCCTTAATGACATGAGAAACATTGGGCTTTCACAGATGGAGTTATTCTTTCCTTGCCTTTTCTTATCAAACGACAATAGAAAGAAATCAGTAATGAGAATATTCAGATTGTTTGTTTAAGTGAAGAAAGAAAAGAGAAAAAGAAACAAATGAACGAAGGAAAGGAGCTATAGTTAATGAACAATACTAGCGGCAGAAGCTCTTTTTTGCTAACAACATCTTGATAAGCAGCTATAGTTTTTCAACAATAGTATTTAGGCAAGAGAGATTATGAAACAATGCCTTCTTGATGAGGAGCTATAGTAATAAAACAATACCAGAAGGAGCTATACTTCTACTTAGTGTAAAGGTTAGTTAGTACTTAGTTATTGTCTGTAGTGGCGAGTTTATATTAGGACTTAGTTATAGGTCTATACTTTCTATTCTTCCTATCTCTGCCTACCTTACTTACAACTTACATCTATGAATCTAAGAAGGAGTTATCTATTTCTATACCTTCCTTCCTATCTTTCTGAGCTTCTATGTGAGTCTGAATGAGTAGGTTGTATTTCAGAAGGCTGACTTACCCTACCTTACTTTCTACTACTACCTTTCTAAGCTTTCTTAATGCGTGAATGAGTAGGTGTATGAGGTGAGGATGAGGTAGCAGAATCTTCTTCCTACCTACCCAACCTTTCTTAGATTCTTTTCTAAGCTTCTTAATGAGGTAGGTCAAGCCTTCCTTACAACCTTCTTATTACTGGCATCACACCAATGCCTGGCTGGTTCGAATCCTCGTTATTCACATCTAATCAGCACCTCTGGCATAACACCTCTGGCATCTAATAAACACCTCCCTGTTTCCGCTTCATGAACGTCAATAGTCATATTACGTATATATAGACAAGATTCTAAATGCTCCCTCCCTAAAAAAGAGAAGGTTTAGGGCGCGCGCTGGCGATGCAAGGAAGGTGTCTTGTGCTTATCTGATCCCTGCTGCCTATCGGGTTCCTTCCGTGAGGTGTGCTTCGCTGCTCCCGTGGTCCTGCCTGTGCATGCATCTATGCATAATAACCCCCTCAATCGAAGAGTGCATGTAGGTGGGTGGAAAGCAATCGAAGAGTGCATGTGGGTGGGCTCAATTGAAGGGCTGGAGAATCGCTTAATATCCGGAAGAAAGCCAAAGCCTGTTTCCTCAATCGAAGGCATATAAGGGGAAGTAAAGTAGTAGTGTCTTGAGCCAGGAAGAAAGGCCAAGGTCAAGGTCCCGCCGGGTATAAGCAAGCGCCATGTATGCGATCGATCGGTTTAGCATTCAGGACGGACCGTTAGCCGGAGTGTTATTATAAGGGGAGCTCTATTCCCTCCAGCTCCTACTGCCAGGACCAAAGCCAAAGAAAAGTAAGTCAATGCCAGGCTCAGTCGTTGCCCTAATATAAGTATTATCTTGCCCCACCAAAACTAGCCCGCCAGACCCTGGAAAGAAGTAAGCAGTGGCGCCCTAATATAAGTATTCTTTTTCTAGCCCCACCAAGCCAAGTTAGGTCGGAACCAAAGTGAGCCAGATATATATGCTCAGAAAGGCAAACCGGAGATCGTAGCCCCCCATCCCTCCGGAAAGAGATTCCCCTATCCATCCCTATAAGTAAGTCAATATAGATAGCCTTTCTATCTAAGTCAATTGCCAACCGTTCTTTTCTTTCCTTGGCCGTTCTTTCCTTTCCCATCCACCCCTTCCTATAAGTAAATCGAGAGATTCCGGAGCCCTTTCTATATAAGAGAAGTCAATTGGGCAGGCTCAGGAGCTAGGCCAGCCCCACAAAACGTCCTACCAATCCCCACTACCGTCCGTATCCATCCCCACAAATAGTCCGGAGGTGGGCTTTGGGGGAAGAAATCTAGTCGAGTTCTGGTTCCACTTTGGGGGAATAAATCTAGGCCTTCTTCTTTGTATATGAGCATTTGGTTTCGCCCTTACCTTAGAGTGGGATGGACAAGATCTCTTCGATATTCGCTATTGATGGATTAATTAGAGAGGTTGAAAAAGAGGTATACATTAATGGGTCTTGTCTTCCCCGATCTGGTAGTTCGAGAGGGAGTAGTTCGGGTAATGGGTAATGGGAGGGAAATGGGTATCAGTAATTAAGGTAGCGAGGAAGCAGCTCCGCAGGATCAGGAGAAAGAATCTATCCTTCGGCTGATGGGATATCTTAATAAGAAGGCAAGTCAGAAGGCAAAGAGTTCTTCCCAAATAGAAAGTGATGTCTGCTAGATATTCTTCGTGATAAGACAGCTTTGGGTCAGGTAAGTTGATCAGGGTGAAGACCCTCACTACAGACCTTTTTGATTGGTTGGCGGCTCCTAAGAAACATGTTCCTTCATTATTGGTTAGACCCTAAGAAACATATTTCGAGGTAGGCGTGAAACGCGAGGAAGCTGAAAGCCAAGAAGATCGAGGTCAGGTCGGGTGAGACTAAGTCGGGCGAGACCAAGGAGGGCGAGACCAGGTAGGGCGAGGCTGGAAGTGGGACGAGACCAGGAAAAAGGGCGTGAGACCAGAAGAGGGGCGAGACCAGATAGCCAATACCGGAGGACAAAGGTTAGAAGCTCCGTCGTAGTCTCCATTCTCTTTTTCAGTTTCACTTTTCGCATATATATGTCCTTGCCATTAGTCCGAGGAAAAGGTCTCCATCTATACTATGCCGAACGAGATTGTTGCTTATGTTTATACTATCGTCCTATGTGTCTCCTAGCCCTATTGCTCGGGGCAGGCACAACAAATCAGTTTGTTGGACACTTCCAATGAATGGGGTTTACTACTACTCTTACAGTGTGTGATCCAACCAATGGGAATCAACAAGGGGGAAAGAATCTAAATAGATATAGCGCATCTCGACATTTACCTTGTCAGAGGGTCCTTGCCATACAGCTGCCAGTCATAGCGGGGCTGGGTTCCATATAACAAAAAGACATCAATAATAATGGGCTAATAAGGCTTCAGGCAGCAAGTGACCTTCTGGCTTTCACTCTTAAGACCTTAGGGGGACTAAGACTATGGGTGATCCGCGGTCCAATGGATTTAGCACCCATTCCAATAATCAAAAACTTGTATTGAATCCATAGGGCTGGTAATACGGACTAAATGACTACGTGCTAGTGCTACAAGGTCATTGCTAGAAAGAAGCTCTAGCCAGTGCTCTAGCCTTAAGGTCATCACCACCAGTATCATAAGAAAGATACCTTTATTTAAGTCTCCATTCTTTGAAAAAGAAATAAGCAGGCATAGAGCTGAGCGTAAACGAATAAGCTGGAAGGGATTACTACTATTCTGTCTCCATTCCTTATGGGAGGGGGAATGAATAAGCTAATGGGGACTAATACCCATGGGAACAAGGGGAATAATCCAAATACGATACCACATATCTACGTTTCACTTTGCCATTGGACTAAGAGACTTTTGAAATATAGTAACACCCATGAGACATAGACAGGAGGTGTGCCTATTTTAGGTGTGCCTATTTTATGGGCCCACCCGTTGGAGAGAATCCTACGTTACCAGTTGGCATAGTCCCCAAGCCAGTTGACATTGCTGCATTGCTGATAGATAGTCCCTCCTTGGCATAGTCCCTAGTCTATGATATTGCATATATACGTTTCACTTTGCCTAAGTAATCTGAAGCTCATTCTAGGAAGTCATAAGGCACCATACACCATAGGGCATAAACTCAAGACGTCTCTATTAAGAGCAGATCAATAGAGAAGAGTGGTAATCCCACATCAAAAACATAGGGCATATACTATGGAAGCTCTGGTGTATGAATAAGCTCTTCTTTCAGTGCAGCTTGTCAGTGATGAAGCTAGTGCCACCAACAAGTAGTGTCAGTGCTTGTTAGAATCTAGAATCAGGCATAATAGTTCTATACTAATGATCCAACTGCCGAAGGTGTTTTATCTGGCTATTGTTTGCTTGCTTTCTCATTTCCCCCATGTGCATAAAACATTGAGCCGCCTGGTCTCAGGTAGTCGGTCAGGGATATAATGTTTTGTGCCCAGCAGCGTGAGGTGGAACCATTTCCCCCTAACTCATTCCTACATACATTCTAAGTTTACAACACAGACCAGGTATATCAGTGATAGATGTCATTATTCCATTCCATATACTACATATCTATACAATACTCTTCTCTATACATATTATTCGCATCTCTACGTGCTACTCGCATCTCTACGCTTCACTTTGCCATTGTAGTAATTTTTCATAATATGCAATCTTAAGCTTTGGGCTTTTTTATATTGTGAAAAGAATGGAGACTTCATAAATAAGAATAGGGGGATATATTCCCTACATATTCCCTTTGGGCGTGATCCGTAGATCCCATGTGCCCTAGATGCGGTTGGGTTTTCCGTGCGGTACCAGTGATGTGAACAGGATGGATACGTGACCAGCAGTTCTCGATCCACCGTGCCCAGGAAGGAGACATGTTCGTGCAAAGTGATCCATAAGCTATAGGTAGGGGCCACTTCAAGTTCTTTGATTTTCTAGTAAGAATATTTTCATTACTCTCTCTATTTATGAAATAGACATCCTTCAGTGAAGGAAGTACAGATACGGGAAGAATATAGAAGTGAAATCCAGACCCCATACCAAGAGTGTTGGGGTGGATTACTACCCTGATAACTGATACACCCATGCATGAAGTCTTCCCACTGAACGGACTTGGATACTCCACTGTGGCTGCTGCGCTATTTGAGCGCCCAAAGGGGGGAAGTGAACTAGTGTGAGGTGGTGCATCACCTGAAAACCCATGCATGAAGTGTTCCCACTGACCGGGAGACACAGACAGCCCGAGATGCCTACATCCTCAGACTGCACCTTTAGCCCTAGCACCTACAGCTTCTGATTAGAAATAATAACGGAGATCTCCTTGCCCCCCGGAGGGAACAAGCGGCTTCGCACCTTAATATATATATATAGGATATTATGCAATTATCTTAGTCTCTTAGATAAGAGTAGACAGGTGCAGGAAGCTCTAGTACGTGCCAAGTTGCCCCCGTGCCCAGTATTACGTGCAACCAATCATAGGCAACCGGTCATTCCCAGTCGGCCAATAGAGTTTCTCATTTTCTGTTCCCATGGATATAAGACAACAGAATGAGAAAATATATCATTAATGGAACAATCACAAATACAACACAAATGAAATTAGATATACATAGAATAGAATAGTCAAATATGGATTAGGTATTAGCTTAACGGGCCACTGTCATTAACACAAAAAACATGCAATCTACTGGCTTTGATACTTGGCTTGAAGTCTGTCTGGGTGGGATTCCACACAACATGTTATAGAAGTACCCTTTATTCACTCCATGGCCGAGAGAAAGGAAATGTTACCCATGTGACATACAACAGAATGCTTACAAAGGTCGGTACTCATGGGATGCTCTGCTCAGAAGTGCTGTAACAGTCAGTGCATATTTCGTTGCTTACTTTTACTTTTTCTATTTTTTTACCACCCACCAGTAGCATTTTATGCGATAAAGGCAGGGACAAAGCCAAGTACGAATCCACCACCGTCAATAGCAAGGTAACCCCTAGCAGATGATCCGGTTTCGGATATCCTAGTTATAGATCCGGTTGAAGCACATGTTGAAGCATCCGTTGCATAAGCAATTGACCTTGTTTCATATTCACCAGTTTCAGTGCTTAGTTGGTCCTTAGCCCTACACCTTGACCTTCGACCCAATAGTTTAAGCACCAATTGAAATCGCATTAGCATCAATGAAAGTTCCAGACACAGTAGAAGAATCCGTTCCAATTCCTGTTTACCTAGCCTCACCCGCATATTAACCCGCAACAAAGCCAGCAAAATCTCCTGTCCTGTTCCATTGGCAGTTGAAGAATAAGCTAGAACATAGGCTATGGCAACGCTGAAACTCCTGTTTAGGGAATACCCGCAGCATAGGTACACTCAGACATACAGCTACAAGGGTACACTCCTCCATCCACATTGACAGGTAGAGTAGGGTGCTAACAGCTACTCTTTCATTGCAGGGAATACTTACAAACATGAAACAGAGCTGGGCAAATAAGGCTACTAACAACTAAAGCAGCTATTCGTACTACCATTTACTCTTTACCAGTGCTACCATCGGGCTACCATCCACTCCTTACAACATGGTAAAAGCACAGGAAACAGCTGCTGCTATTCACATCGGGACAGCTACTCACAGAGTAAGGGATCGGCAGCCCATTAGACATTTGACTAATATATAATGCACAGCTAAACAGCGGGTCAGTGAGAGCACCGGTATGATAGTTGAGTTCCCTTCCCGGTACGTGAGAGCACCAGCGAGCGAGTGCACGACCAATGACAACACCATGAACTCGTATCTGAACCAGAAAAGCACTGCTATGTCCCAGGCTTGCCCCGTCCCAGTCCACCTATCGAACCCAGCAAAGCAACCAAGCAATTCAAGCTCGGCCGTTACAGGCCAAGCCAGAGAGCTACTACCTACTAGCCTTAGCAGCCAATGATCCAGTTGCCCAAGCAGCATAAGCCGTTGATCCAGTCATTGATCCAGATCCAGTCGATTAAGCAGTCGATCCAGTCATTTCCACGTGTCGATAGCCAGTCGCCTGGAGGTGGTCACGGAACCATATCCCTCTACCCTCTCTATACCTCGAACTATACCTCGATGGAACTCGATCCTCTACCTCTACCCCCCTCTACCTTGACCCTCCCTATACCTACACCTCGAAACTATCTACCCTGCCGACAGACATACCACAGGGAGGGGGCCACCCCACATAGCCAATCATAGCCACCCGACATAGCCATCCTACCAGCCGAGGAACCTTCAAAATAGACCCGTGAGAAGGAAGTGAGAAGGAAGGATCACATCAATGGCCAAGAGGATAAGAGAAGGTCCCATGTTCCCAATTGCCAATCATTGTAAGTAAGCCAATAGTCAATCATTGCCAGGAGCTCATCATTGCCAACCGGTCAGTGCCAGTCATAGCCCCACACCACATAGCAGCAGTCATACATATCCCTTTACCTTTACCCTATTTCTCTACCTAGACTTCAACCCTCCCCCTCGACACTATTCCTCAACCTCGAACTCCACCGATATGGGCGGAACCTTGGGAATGTGATTACCTAAGCTAGAAGGAATGAAGATGCGTTACATACGCTGATATGCAATTCGAGGAACAGAGGATGGAGAATTAGGGGCCACACAGCCTGGATTGATTTAATTGATCGATCGATGGCCGGATCGGGGCAGGCAAGAAGTTTGCTCGGTCCAGAATTCCAAAAACCTTATAATTCACTCTTTTCATTTACCTAAACCTCGTTTTTTTGAGGGTCGGATGAACACAGGTCATTTAGGGTACTTAAAGCAATTGATTCTTTCTGAATATTGCCTTTTCATTAAGTTTCCCTATTAGAGGCAGGATGCCGTTTCCCCCTTCATAAGCGAGAGAGAAGGCCCCCATCACTGACTGGATACCCACCAACAGATAGAGAGGTCACACATCGGCCGAGAGGAAAAGGTATCCGTAAAACAAGAAACGTTCACCTTACCCCGACAACCATACACGAGTGAGAAGGAAGGCCGCATAACCACTGAATGATATTGTTTCTTTTGTTTACCATTGTTCCTCCATACCCGAAAGAGAGAAGGACCCCTATTGAGATACCATATCCGATAGAGCAAGGAGAAGGCCCCCATGTTCTCGCCATATGAGAGAGACAGGTTCACCAGAAAGAGGTTGAGCCCAGTTGCCAACATATGCGAGAGAGTAGGATCCCATCACATGTTAACCGGCCGAGAGAGAAGTAACCCATCGTTCCTACCCGAGATAAGGAGTTACCCATATTCCCGGACGAATGCACCCACATTACCCCTTCATGTTCAGCCCGCACACTACTTAGAGATAGAGCCATACACTACTTAGAGAAGAGAAGCATATTTCTATTTGAATAGCTTTCTGATATGATCTACTTGGTGGCAGGCTGGGTTATTGCTAACTCTGCTTGCTGGTATGGTTGGATGGGTAACGTCATCTTTCATTAGTGAATTTCCCACTTCAAAGAATGCCACTGAAGGTCCCGGAGGGGCTTGCGCTTCTGAGGGCAAGGAATGCCACCTTCCCCTCCTTCCCCTCCTTCCCCTCCTTCCTTCCATCGGACATTCTCATTTCAGACTTTTCGGATCGCTACGCGCCTTGAATCATTATTGATTGGATCAGCCTTCGATGATGATCTTTTATCATCCGTCATCTCTTCGCTTGAGGCCATATCCTCTCCAGCTTAATGGTAGTAGTATCTATCTATTCTACCTTCCGTTGTTCCCTTGCTATCGTAGCTTATAGGGTATGAGGATAAGCTGCTGTCTATGTATGTGTAGCTGTGAGATGTAGAGCATTAGGGATATGGTAAGTTACCTTCACTGTTTTCTCTGTTCCCTTCTTCGCCTTGTTCCCTTTCACCGCTGCCGTTGTTGCCACCGTTGGGATGGGATTGGATGGGATGGAAACTATTTTCCCTGTCTCTGTGCCTAGATTCGTTAGTCAGATATGTCCCGATTATGGGGGACCTGGTGCCCGCCTTTTCAAACCTATGCATCGATCCATTTATCCTCTCTGACAGAAGCCCCACCATCTGAGATAGAATAGCTGTATGCTTGAAATCCCACCACTGTTATTCCGGTAATTAATTAGATACGTCGTCATATCACTAGATTCGGTTTTATAATAAGAATGCATGCTATTATTATATATGTAATTATGCATGAATGACTCGCGTTGCTCAATATTCCAAACCTCCGCCAAGGGATTGGCTGGATGGCTTGGCTTGCTATTGACTACTCGCCGGGTGGGGCAGGACATGGATTGCTTTGAGGATGCGTAAGCATGCTCGACTAACAGGAGAGGGCTTGACGGCTTTCCTGCCTGGTTATACAGAGACTAGCCTTCTTTTCAGTGCCGAGAGAATGGATTGGCCTAGCGCTAGCGTCATGCTTCCAAGAAAAAGATCCATTCTCTTTTTTTATGTCCGATCTCCTCAATATTACCATTCACTCACCCACTTCACCCACCTGATCCACAGACGAAACCACACACAGGATGACTGGAACCCAACCAATAGCATCAACACTGTGCAAACGCCCTACCCAATCAATTAACAGACACCCAGCAGCCCCAACCATATACGATCCACCATCCCAATAGACATAGATCCGATGCGACAATCAGCAGGAGACAATATAATATCCACCAAGAAGCGGAAAATCAACGGTCAACTACCCAAGTACGGGGATTTTGTCATATCTAAAGGATAGACCCTCAGGTAAGGCTTCAGGGAGACGGTTCACCCTTGCTCAGTGTGCTGCCCTTACACAAGACGGGGGCTGCGCCAACCTTCACTATATATGCCTGCACAATCCAGAACGTTCTCAATAAGTCCTAGTATGTCTTGCCCAATCCAGACTTCACACAGAAGCCTACGGGGGACAGCTAATCACTTTATGCAGAAAGATCCATTCGCCACCATAACCCTTATGACGCAATACACCATCCTCAATACAGGTCAGGTTCAAGTGAATGCACCTAAGATACCCCTATTCCCACACAGATATAGAACCTCCTCACTAAACCTATTACTTCCGCTATGAGCTATGGGGTAGCAGCTAGCGTGGGCCTAGTTGCTAACGCGTAGTAACCCATCACCATTTCAAATACCAACATGACCAGGAGGGGAGCAGAGGCCACAGTCATCACCTACAGGCCGGAGTTAGCCACCGATACTGACATCAACAACAGTTGACTAAGGAAGGACCCCAGCTGCTTTTGACAGTAGAGGGAGGGGAAGGTAGGTGCCTCGAGCATCGTATATCCATAGATAGAGGTGGTCCGATAGCTAGCAATCTATGGGCTAGAGGGATAGAACAAGTATGCCTCACCTCTTTAGGTCGTTCCAGCCTTCCTGTGCTGAGTTCCATAAACTAGCACGCCCGCTTGTCTCAGGTACGTTCAAGAGCTCGGACCGCCATTAGCTTTATGCGTCTTCCCACTTCGCCTGTAAGGGCCATGCAACCAATGGGCTTGATCCATTACTCGCCAGGCTAAAAGAAAGTATAAGCCACAGGGGCACATTACTTATAGGGACGGGTCCCGCATTGGTACCTCCATTGGGATATTAGTATATCTGTCTTTTCAGTCCATAGGGGTATCTTACCCTCCATGAACGTAGAGGCAGGAGAGAACGAGCCACGCTTGGATGGAGTCTAGGGCTAACATCGCTTGGGGGCTTCACATTCGCATAGCGTGCACAGGAAAATACTTTTAGCAAGCCAGAATGTCAGTTCTTTTTCTCCTTCCCCGTCTAGAGGGTCTCATCCCATCCAATAGGCTGGAGAGCATAAGAGGTGGTGTGGTTGACTTTGCTGGTGAGATGAGAGAAAGGTGAAGCACAAGATATCTTGGGCAGCCTCAGGTAAGGTAGGTTGCGGTCAGGTAAACTCTGTAGATAGAGACTGAAGAAATCTATATTTATATTCATTCTATATTGATAAGCCATTATGATAAGGTAATGAGCCCAAGTCAAGTGTAAACGGTGATAGAAGGCGCTTGAAATGGCCATTGAGACGGTTTTTTAGATTTGCCTAAGGATCCTATTGCTTGATCCTCTTGTTCAGCCTTCACTGGAATTGCTGGTGATAAGATCTCTTGTTCAGTTTGCACTTGATTTGCTGGTTAAGTGTGATTATTTGAGAGAGTAGTGTAAGGAAAGAGATCCCCAGTTGGCACCTATCTGCCTGCTGCATCTACCTATGATGGATGAAGAACTAACCGGTAGAGGTAGATTGGATTCCCCGGTAAGCCAGTTAAGATAGGCAGGTTCAAGCGGCGGGAGACAGCCTCAGCAGGTGGGGGGATACTGGAAACATATATTTGGTGTAAAGAGAGGGTAGGACTAATGCGTACCACTTATGTTGTAGGTTGTGTAGGTCCCCTTAATGAGCACCTATCTTTCTGGTGCACCTATCTGTTGTTTCTTTGTAAGTTAATGAAATTGTTGGGGGTTTCATTTTCGTCCACTCACTCGACCTAGGGGGGCTAGGGGAGGGGGGGGAGGAACCGAGAGGATGCAGAACTTCCCAACCAACAGCCGGAAATAGGGGGCGGGAACGCAAAGGGGAAGTTCTAGTAGGGGAATAAGGGTGTATTAAGGAAGGGCCTGGTTCGTTGAGCGGGGCGGGCCTAACTACTGACACAGATTGTAGGACAGGCGTATTTGATTGCTCGTCTCGTTGTTCTGTATTTGATCGGTGACCGTAACATCTTGAAATGAGGAGCCTGCCTTCCTTGCCCCCCGGAGGGACAAGCGGCTTCGCACCTTAGGTGTATTTTCTTTCTTGCCTCTTTGCTGTGATATTGTGTAGGCGCTGGTCGCACAGGTACATTTCATTCCCCGCCCACCTTCCGTTGCTGCATGAATTCCTCGCCTTCCCGTTGTTGCAATGTCTCGCCCTCCCTCCGTATTGAGATGAGGGGCCTTATTCTTCATAAAAAGTTGCTGTTGGATTGAGATGCGTAGGTGTTCAAGTAGGCGAGTGACTGGAGGGGAATAGTGACCGGGGTAGTAGCGCGGCATAGAAGGATGGCGTAGTGCAAGGGCCTTAGGACCTTGCCGGTGATGTGGGGGATATATATTGTAGGCAGTTTGCTACCGTAGAATTGTACCGCGTAACGTAATAAGACCGTAAATGTGTTGTATTCCCCTATTGCTGCTCTAAATTGGTCCTTGCCCCTCCTATTTATTCTCTGGCGGCTTCGCACCTTCTTTTTTAGTGCTTAACTGCATTTGTTATACCCTAATTGTGACCACATTTAGACTGCTTTTTTTCTATATTCGGGTTGGCTTCCCCCTCTCCTACTGCTGCCCCTCTCCTACTGCTGCTGTTGATATTCGGATCATATTCGGATTAGTATTCGGATTATATTCGGATTTCTATTCGGATTACATATTTGACGATTATTGCCTGCCTTAACTTTCTTTGTTTGGGGTCTCTCCTAC
>Ga0115842_100325_pt1 | contig 16064 bp, 12 predicted proteins | sample InSIn2SAF170_2_FD_83856 | JGI IMG/M metagenome (GOLD analysis project Ga0115842, IMG submission 83856)
GACTAAGCTGGGCGCGCTGTTCCATCATGTCGGTGTATGCTTGGTGTGGCTCAAAGAGTGATTTCGCAGACAGATTATGTTACGTTTTATTCCCCGGAGGTACGAAGTGATGTATGCCTCAAAGATGAGTTGTAGCGACTCTTGAACTTTGACATTCTTCGGAAATTGTGACAAGTCGGAGCTGAATAAAGGTAGGCCTTCGTTGATTTTAGGATAGAGATCTCGGAATTCACCGAATTGCAATTCTTGGTTCAGAGCGGTCTGTTCAAATTAGCACTATGCATAACCCAACGTTGAAACCTATTACTTGAACCGCTGCGTACGAATGATTCCAGAACACGTCGCCCAGAGTAATTGGAGGGTCGAGGAAGATAGCTTCATCCAGGACCTTTACAAAAAAGATAATTTGCTCATGGTAGCGGAAGAAGAAGCCGCAAGATCGTTCAGGGTCGGTCGCGCCGTGCTCCTCACACAGGGCGAAGAATGCGTCTCGGAATTCCTGCTCAGTAGATATAGTGTCCTCGACCTCGGTGACCTGCCTCAGATCGTCTTGCAGCTTGGATAGGAGCTCAATCCATGCTGCTCGAGCCTCACTCGGGCCAGACATTGAAGTTCGCGCATACAAGATATCGTAGGGACAGGACGTGTATCGACGTGAGGATTGCGACGGCCGGACGGGGTCAAAGGACAAATACAAATCTAGATGCAAATCTCAGGTTAATCACAAGCACGTTAGCCAGTCAGCCGGATACAATCTTCTCGATCTGTAATGCAAGCGTTAGTTATGACAGGCAGCCAGACATCGGGGCGCATGAGTTTGGTGAGAGTAGTGAGCGGGGTGCTCGTATGTCCCGCATATTGGCCGCATAACTGGAACGAATGGGCACGAGCATTGATGCGAAGCATGTGTTGATTCTTGGTTCCGAGGTTCTCCAAGGTAGTTGCAGGCGAAAATTGTGCATAAATGGCGATGATAGAGTGCAAACGGACAGTGCTTATGAGAAACCGATAGCATTGATGTTTTCGAAAGATTGAAAAGGTGTTCTGAACGATTTGCGTAGTCATCAATCACTCTCTGAAGGCACGATCGAGCGACATACCTCACTTACCCTAATTCCATCGTCCTTAACCTTCAAAGATGGTGGAGTGTCAACCGATAAGGTAATGAAGAATGATATATAGGTCAGATCAAAATGTTGTTGACTTTGAATTTGGAGCCTATCTGGTGCTGCTCAAGTTGTGACTCGGTACTCGGGGAATAAAACGTAACATAATCTGTCTGCGAAATCACTCTTTGAGCCACACCAAGCATACACCGACATGATGGAACAGCGCGCCCAGCTTAGTCCGTCAGGACGTATTCAACTGTGCTCTTCATAATTGCTGTTGCACGACAAGCGCGTGATAGTGGTTGAAGCAAAGATTGAAGCGATCGACATTGTGTTGACACTGTAGAGGCTTGTGTTCGAAATGCTTACACAAGGTCCTGACGAATCAAAAATATCAGTTTGGGACGACCGTTAGTATTCAATAACGGTGACCTTGATTTATTGGCACTGCTTTGCGTTGGTGTTGTAGCGTGTGCTTGATGGTTGAACAAAGTGTCCGAAAAACTTGCGGCTTATTCAAATCAAGCGGCCAGATTGCTCGGCGTTCTCACGAATGTAACTTACTACCTACTTTCTTCACCCCAAACCCACTACTCGAAAAATGGCACCGTGATTATCATTCGCACAGTCAATCAAAGATGCCAATCGTCCTTGCTCTCGAGACTAAACCAACCACCGTCCCCTTTTCAAGGACTACAATGCACAAACAATTGGTGATGATAACATCTTCAAGTGCCAGCTGGGATCAGCGGATGCGATCAAGTTCCCGAGATAGTGTAGTTGTTGGGACACTACAGTACATACCAAACATTAACTCAAACGATGAGGTGTACAATGTTCATGATTGTATCTATTACTACCTCCAGCGTCATCTATGTCATGCCGCAATTGTGTGCTGCGCAAAAAGCCTTCAAGCAATTCCAAGAACATTTCAAGAATGCCTCGATCATGCTTCTGCTTCCTCAATAATAAAAATCCAAGTACAACACTTTTATTAGAACAGAAAAGCCATTCACTAGGCCGTCAAGTGCTTCTGCACAATCAAACGGCTGCCCTCCTAAAAAGCATTTCAATCCGTAACCATAAGATCGTTTTCCTGCCGCCCAACGTTGTTTTACTTCGAGCAGGTCCATCGTATATGGACGCCGGAACTCCTGTTGATAGTACCACCCAATATGCAAACACAAAGAAATCCTTTTTCAATAATACCGCTCCATTGCACAATATTGGCATGTGTGGCTAGTTTCGTGAATTCCGTACCTTCGTAATATACAGCTTGCTTTACCACGCAATTGAGGCTGTTGGGGAGGGAAAATGTGGTCGGACGATTGCTGCCAGTGCGACTGGGGAGCTAAACGGCCCAGGTTGTTGCCCGCCACTTACACTTTCAAGATAGCTATTAGCACTACGGCTCTTCGACAGGACTGGCTTTCGAAAAGGAGGACAGGGCGATGTTTCATGAACTTCGGGCACTCGGAAAATATCGCTGAGGTGGTTGCCTTTCGTGCTTACAGGAGTTTTCTGCGGGCTCACTGAAACTCCCTCTGCTCGCCTAACTTCTTCCTTCAGAGCCCGAGTAATCACACCTGATCGCACAACAAGATCTTTCAAATCTTGTGTGTCGAACGGCAATTTCTTTTGCTGATGGATCTCGATCTCTCGTGGGGATGAGTCCCATCCTGTTCGATTTTGGTGCATATTCTGGAGCAGATGTCGAGCCTGAGCAAGAGACTCCCCTCGTGCTCGACCGTACACCGGAGGAGTTATGTTGGAGACCGATCTCCTACCACTAGTCGTAGGGCGACGACCACGACCGGTAGTCGTTGTATTCATGACCGTATTCGTAGGGAGGGGCGCGATCTCGGCGAATGGATCGGAGGAGGTGGGCGAAGGTGCCATGTTCTCACTCTCGTCGTCGTTGATTGTTGCCAAGTTGATGATGGCCTCCGCATCCTCCCATAAATGTCTAGCATGAGCATGAAGGATTCCCAACTCACCACCTCTCGATCGCAACTCTCTTAACCCTTCTACCAAAGCCATGAATTCTTGCACTTGGCCAAATTGCAAGTGCACACTAGGTTGTCTGTCGATGATTGATTGCGGAATTCTGACACTTCGAATCGAATCGCGGGAATTTGGTTTGTCCACTGTGGTATTAATTTCCAACGGCTTCTCCTCCTCAACTATGTCATCGAACTCAAAATCGTCGCTCCATTCCTCGGTGACTGGCTTATGGCCTAAGCCCCATGTCGGATACTTGGATGTAGTATGTACCTCTTCAATAGGTCCCTCGCGATTGACTGGAACGCTTTGACTTCGGAGATGTAGTTGGGGAGGTCCTTTTGTGCCAGAGGACCTACTACGATCACCGTTGCTCTGCTTTCCGTGGACTGTCTTGGGCCGCGAATCGCCATTGATTTGATGCGGCTCTGACCAGTCAAAGATAGAAGGTTTGAGTTGCTCGCCGTTCACTTGAATTTTGCTAGCATCGGATTCCTCGAAGCGTGTGATGAGGGAACATTGAGGACCGCCTTTGGGCGATGAAATGACCGGACGTGGGAAGAAAATATCATGGGCACCATTCTGAGCAACTTCGACTGCGGGAGACCAATTGAGCTCATCATCACCATCGAGTTTCATGTCGTCTAGCATTTCACCAATATCGTCGTACCCCTTGAATTCGGAGTAAGTCGGAAAAAGTGGCGGAGATGAGTAGGCATCTATCTGATTCGTCTTCATAGGAACTGGTGTAACGCTGAAACCATCCGTGTGTAAAGAGCCAGATCTTGGTGGTGTCGAATCCAGGATATTGGTGGGTGTTTTTGATATTGCAGACTCTATGCCGTTTGGTATCGAGATGCCTATTCCAGTCATTTCCACGTCAGTTTCGGGAAGCAAATATTGGTCGCCGTCCTGTTCCTCAATCTTTTTGTCTCTCAAATTCCGCCACAATCCTGATTCTGCTTCGATGTCATCCGAGGTCCGCTCAGCGAAAATGGTTTCCAACCTTGACTCTCTCCGGCCGGAATGGCTAGCATTGGTAGTCCGCGTAGCTATCGAATCGTATGCAGTGTCGCTCTTAAAATCGAGAGACTCTTCATCCGAGAAAACATGCATGTCGGCATCTGAGCTAGTGGTTGGAGGATCGGAGATTGTCGTGGACGCTGCCGGTTGAGAGGTTGTGCGATCGTAGTTCAACGGCGGGCTGGAGAAGAAGACGGGTGTTCCTGGTGGCAATGACACGTTGAATAGAGACGCATTTGACAAAGGCGACGCAGCTCCTTGTGTCACTACTGGAGAAATTGTGCCGATAGCAGCAGCTCGTGTCAGCTGAACTGATGGATCAGTGAAATTTCGGCGCCGGTTGCTGCTTCGCAGGGAGCTAATCGAACGACGAGACCTTCTAGTCGCTGCTGGTGACACGCCATCCGGCTGATGCTTGACGCGTCTGGCATCAGGAGCTTCCATTTCGCGTTCATGATCTTCCGCATATGAGCCTAGTATCATGTATGGACTGCCTCGTCGAGATAGGTGTATTGTACGAATTTGATTGGAATCTGCAATGCTTTCCGACTTTCTTCGCTTCCGAGAGGTAATAGTTTCGAAATATGGCTTCCAGGTTCGACTCCAGCTATCTGGTGTCGGAGCGAACAACAAATCAGTTGAGTTGGTTGTGCTTCCGGATAGATCTGGATGATCCGAGATAGGACGAGTGAGGATCTTTTCGAAAGTCTGCGAGCGCTGACTGCTCGTTGCGGGTCGACCAAACACTTGTCCTCTAGCTTCATCATGAGAAAGACCTCGCTGGGAAACAGAACGTTTTACCAGCTTGTTTGGCACGGATACAACACTTGTTGCTGATCTTGGGGGTGGAGAAGGTGCAAAATCAGGTCCGTCAACGTCTTGTTCCTTGATCGATGATGTTTGACTGCCACCGTACGACGACAACGACGATAAACGTTTGAGCCAATTCGAGCTTGTGCTTGACTCCCTCTTTTCTACGCTGCTTTTGCTGTGCGCGGTTCTAGGCCGCAGTAAGGACCGACGGGATATGGAACTTCCTCTAGAAGACGGCACATCCTGGGAGCCATCATCTTTTCCTAGCACAAGTAATTTTGTCGCTGTTGAGAACATACTTTTGAAATTCTCTGACTTGGCAGTGGGCGGAGGATATACGGTGGATAGTGTTGAAGTAAGTGGTTGTGAAACACTTCGGCGAGGTTGCGCTGGCCCAATAGTCGACAAAGACCATGGTTGAGCAGACGAGCCTGGCCATTTTCTTTTGCCAGGACGGATAGGATGTGTATCAGGCTCCTCTGTCGCAAAAGCAAAACCAGTAGCGGCTGCTCCAATCGTACCTAGAGCGCAGAGCTGTTTGTTTAAAGATCAGCTCAGTTCCAATGCTAAAGCGTGATAAAGGAGATATGTACCGTAGTGATATGCTCTTTCAAATCCATCATAAACTTCGTGAAGATACAGCCTTGGCTGTATCACTATGTTGTTCATGTACTTCGTTCATTTCGTAGTGGACATGGGGTCGGGTTGTACGATTTAGGTCCTGGAGTATACACGGGTGAGGGAGAGAACTAGGGTGTGTTGACAGTCAGAGTCGCGAACGTAGATAGTGAAGGTCTGTCCTGATCGTAAAAGAGAGGCAATGACAATGCAAAAATCCCCAATCTAAAAACACGAATGGTAAAGCACGAAGGCCGCAAAAGCATACAGAGACAATGAAAGGGTTGGAGAGTAGCAAGCTGAAGATGTGGCATGGGACGACCGCAGATGGAGTTTACGAGGACTAGTGGAGAGAACAGGGTAATGCCACCGCTTGGCCGCTGAAACATTAACTATTGACCAATTTGGCCATTCGTCTACTTTCGCCAGCAGTATTGTCGTGCAAACCTATGCTATTTGCCTGCTCATCATGAAGTTGATATTGTATGCCTGGTCATGACAGTCTAGATACGCTGTGAACTGCCAGCTGCCGCATCTACAAAATCAAATACAGCCGGATGAGTACTTGAGAAAATGGTTCTATTGAGAAGATTGTACTAGATGGTCGGTCACAGTGCACAAAGACCAGAGTTTGAGTGATACAACGATGGTCTAACAGCAGGCCAGCACGGTTATGAAGCATAGCTCCTGCAACACAAAGATGCGCTGGGTACATGGCTATGGAGGATGACAGCGGCGACATATCCTTCCGCCCTGGCTGCAAGCACATGCAGGGTTGTTACGTTTCCTGGAAATTGATGCGATCAGCCAGCAGGACTTCCCTCCGATAATGTCCCATGTACTGTACTTACCAGTCTGATACAGACTGGCGTATGCAACAATGGATCTCTGCCTTGCCATTCGTATGTTTTAGCTTACTGGCTGCGGAGTTGAAAGATTGACGAGCAAGAGGGGATCCTCACTGGTTCCGGAGTGAAAGCAGGAAAAGCGACAGATACAGGACATTTGATCAGCAGTTGGAACAGGTATTCTGGAGACTTGACCTCGTCTGGGACGCAACGCCATAATCGTGAGTGCCGGCATTGGGCTGGCGATACTGACTGCTCATTTCAGAAGCGTCCTGTGCTCATGGTAAGCAGGACAAGTCGAGATCGTGATTCCAAGATCGAACAAGACTTGGACCAGCATTCATATGCCTTGCATCCAAGCGAGCACGACTGACTCAATCTTCGTAATGTGGAAAATCTGCAGCAAACAACAAAGAGTAGATTATGCTTTGTGTTTACATTTACCCTTGATCATCGCAACGGAACATGCAGGAAGTACGTAAGATTGCGCCAATGGCGTCTTGCGCCATGCTGGACCAAGCCACAAAGTTAGCCGGCCGGTGCAGAACAACAAGGTGTTTGTTGTTCCACTTGATGAATTTAACTTTGTCTTTGTTTGCCAATCGGCAACGCTAATTCTCCCGGAAAGGTTTAAGATGACTCGATGGGGGGTTCACACACTGCTCATCTCGTGCTCGTTGCGACTTGCTTGCACAGGCCATACGCCGTTTAAGGTATTGTAAGCGGGATCTTATGGAATGTGGTCCGTTTTGCATGTACCAGACATGGCGTGATTCTGTTAAATAAGCAGAAAAGTCCGCTCGGTCAAGAAGAACAAGCACTGATAGCCTGTCGATCTGACCATAAGACGCCGAACTGATGGCACCAGTAAGGACTGAATTCCATAGATCAAAGTGAGCATTGAGTAGCGATCAGATCGAGTTGTCGAGTTGCACCAGGAGTTTTCATGCAGCAGCCATTCAGCGCCCTCTGGCAGCCTGATTGGACTGTTGACACGCGCTGTTGCGGGGATGAAGGTCGCTAGGTAGCTGCGGCTATGCGTGAAGTCATGCAAGGATATTGGTCAGAGCATAAGCGGTTCTTCAAACTCAATTTGTCTCACCCTGGGCCCTGACAGCTTCCAAGGAGCTTATTTGTCTCGGCAGAACGCGTGACAGCGTAAATGAAGCCTGACAGGACGACAAATGGTGCTTTGTTCTTTTTCTCGAAACAGGCTGTTTTCCAGGTGCTTCCATTAACCACGCAGCGTTCTGACATTGACTCGAAGGCTCAACCACATCTGATACACCCAAGAAACATCAGTAGCCGAGCTGGGAGCTTGGAACTTCTGGGCCTCTAGCTTCTGACGCGAAGGAAGCCTGAGACCATGTTGGCCAGACTAGTTTGATTGATGGCTGGCAGCTTATCAGCAGAGACAGAGTTTATAAGCAATGATCGATAGTGGTAAGAAGCATGTTTTGGGTGAAACTAGATTGTTATTGCATACGGGGTGGAGAAGCCGATGAGGCGTGCTGCACCCTTATGCTCGCCATGCTCGGATGAGCCTAAAAACAGCTTCGCCGTAACGTGCGTTGGTGGAGGAGCTGTTTTCTTGGCACCAATGAACGCGTGGCTTTAGCCATTCCTTCTGACGCGTTGCTGCAATCCCATCCAGGAAACAAGGTAAACAGTCAGTTGTTTGACAATTCTCTTGTGCCGCGTTCCCGCTCGACCAGGGTGAAGCAACATTCCAAAACTCTCAGTACAAACAGCGAATCGTTGAGGCACACATACCACAGCAAAAGCAGGAACGACATCCGCCTCGGGGATATTCAGGTCATCGTCAGTCAAGTGATTCCATGCTGGTAAGGCCCACCAGAGCTCATGGACTTTTGTCTTTGAAGCCAGTCATTGTTTACGATTGCTTCAATGATACTCGAATAGATTTCTCGGGATGAATTCATAGTTTTGTGCTGTTAACACGGTAAAGACGAATTGTGCTGTGCGGAACGTGATTGATTTAGCCGTGATTGCACAAGGCAGTATTGGATGACTCAGCTAAGTCGACATGGACTTACCGGTCACTGCCGGCTATCAGGAACTCGCAGAAACGATGGCGTCAGCGTCATGCCGGTTCTTTGGTGGTGAACGAGCGTTAACAAGCATGAACTGGAGCTAATACTCGACACTTGGGGCACCTCATTCAAATACTGTACTGAACAGTACCATACTGTCAACTTCCTTCTCCACAGCTCGTGTTCTTCCCGTCCAATTTACATCTGCATAGCACTACTTGTACGGTACAGTTCTGCTGCACGCAGAGTGACGCCTGATCTAGTCAAATACGAACACCGCTCATGTGCAGAACACGCCTGCAGCAGACGAGCATGACTCTCATCCTCTTTCTGTCTCGGCCACAACTCCCGCGCTAGTCCCTCTTCTGGAAGCCAGTCATGCTGTATGCTGCACGCTGCATGCTACTGTACATGCTGCTACTGTAGGTTTCATTGATGCTCGCTCCAGAGAATCATCACATTGTCACTGACGACGACCATGACCTGGACGCGATGCAAGTCAAACATCACGACAAGAATGACTAGCTAAGTAGTGGACTTACTGGTAAGATCGAGTAGCCATTACCAATCTTGTTCTCTAAGAGATTTGTTAACGAGCTATTCCACGAGTAACGAATCATCTGATTCTTGACCTGCCTAACCTATCTATCATGACTACGTTGTGCACAACATCACCCGAGTATCGCAGATGATGGGAGTATAATGATTACACGAGACTATGTTCAGCATACATCAGATCGTACGTGCGATGATTGATTGCATGTATCAGACTTTTGTCGTTTGCAGGAGGCGGACGTCGGTCAGACGACTTCTCACACAGCTCTTCCACAGCCATGGCCTCAACGGCCTACGAAGCATTCCTTGGGTATGTTAGGATGTCGTTTTTCCAAACTCACTGAAATTGATCACTCGATCGTTACATTTTTAAAATCACTCGCTTGAGTGTCATCTACTTCATTATTCTTGTTGCTCGGTCCTACTGCGGCAATGCCTAGCTTGCCCGGCCGAAACACGGACCAACACGCGTTGAGACGTCGTCCACAGGCAGCCTGAATCTGAGACCACGCGTAGGCAGATATAATCGCTGAATGTCGTTGGCAGATACTATATCATGGTCGTAATAGCCAACAAGACCATTTTGATACCTCCATCCATTGACCATTCAGTCCACCATGAAAGCTTGGGCTTACACCGCCCGCGGCACGCCCTCACAAGTCCTGAAACTCCGGCATGATCTGCCCCAGCCACAACCCACTGACCTCTTACCTGGTCAAGTTCTAATCAAGATCTCTCACGTTGCCTTATTCGCACCTACCGTCAAACTCATGACCTTACTCCCACACTTCAATTCGAATCCATGGTTCCCTGAACATGAGTTCTCAGGCATAATTATTGCCTCTTCAAATTCCAACATCACCGGACAAGCCGTTGGAACGACCATCAGTTCTCGCTTTCGTCCAGATGATGCAGTATTTGGAATGCTGGATCCACGGGCCGCAAGAGACTTCAACGGCGTTTTAGCCGAGTACGTCATCCTGCCCGAGGCCACAGTGGTACGCAGACCATTGAATGCGAAGCCTGAAGAAGCTGCAGGCCTTGGTGGTTCAGGATGCACAGCTATACAATTTCTAGAACTATGTAAATTGTTGAAGATCGAACGTGATGTAAATGGTGATGACGAGAAAATTGTGAGTACCGGAAATGGGAAACGAGTATTGATCACTGCTGGCAGTAGTGGGACTGGAGTCATAATGGTTCAACTTGCGAAAGTGCTTGTTGGTAAGGAGGGACGCGTTGTGGCAACCTGCTCGGAAAAGAACTCGAGATTGGTCAGGGAGTTGGGCGCTGATGAGGTGAGTACCAGACATTGAGGCATATAGACCTCCCCACTTGTGGTTGCTGACAGAGACTTAGATTGTCGACTACACAAAACACCCTAAGCTCCACGAGCATCTGGCAAGGCAGTATTCCGGAAGCCCATTCGATGTAGTAATCGACATTGCCGGCTCCGACTCACTCCTCTACTCGCACTGTCCGGCTTACCTCAAAAAAGATGGTACATTTGCCTTTGCTGGGAATATGCCTGTCACATCCAGCAATTCAGAACGAAATCCCTTAGCAGGACTGATCTTTGTGTACCTGGCTGTAAGCTGGCTAGTATGGATTGCGATAAACAGTATTTGGCCTGTTGCTCTAGGTGGAGTGCCTCGGAGAGGACTATTTCATTCTGGAAAGATTGATACAAGAACGATGAGGCTTGTAGAACACCTTGTGCAGGAAGGCGAGGTCAAGGGTGTCGTTGATAGTGTTTGGAAGATGGATGATGCGTTGAAGGTAAGAACTCTTTTATCTATGCTGCCGACGGCGGTGTGGTTTGCTCTTGTCGAGTATTGGCTAATTATTGGATCCTGGCAGGCCTATGAGCGCGTTTTGAGTGGGAGAGCGCGTGGAAAAGTCGTTGTCAGTGTGCAGGAGTAGACTTGGGGAGAATTTCGAGGATAAACGGCTTCTATAGTCTCCATTGTGTCTATCCACTTTTCTATGCTATGATATCTATATAGTCAGACATATGAGGAGAGTTCGTTAGCAAATGACATACCTTAGGCTTGCTCAATCGAAGAGTTCTGCTGAATCTTCGCCAGTAACTCTGCAAGAGCTAAGCTGTTCCGATGTGATAGGTCAAATGACGTTGCTCAGATGTACTGCGCGAACAATGAACCACGGAATCACCTTGAGTAGACAAGAATAACACACAACAGTGAACTCCAACGGTATAGTAAGGCGGCGTGTGGAATCCGACACTATCATATCTGCGGATAGACATCTGTCCGTCGCACTAAGGGAATGTTCTTCCTTGCAGTATCAACTAAGCTCAAGTCAATATCAACAATCAATAACTCTGGCTCCCTCGCAGACTCCTTCTCGTCATCCGCATTGTCCACCCTGTTCAACCTCCCTACAATTTCGCCTCGTGGATTGACGACCATCGAGTCCCCATAGCTCACTCTCTTTTGATTATGTCGTCCGCACTGCGCAGCCGCAATGACATAGCACTCGTTCATGATTGCCTGTGCCTTCAGTAATGTCTCCCAGTGTCCCAACTTGCCTGTGGGGACAGTGAAGGCAGAAGGGTATACAAGAATCTGTGAGCCCAGCCGTCGCAGTTTGATAGCAGGTTCGGGAAATCGAACATCGAAGCATATTTGACTGCCCACGTCCCCGACTGGGCTATCAAAAGGCGGCACGATCTCATTCCCAGGCTCAGTGGTGTTACACTCTTTCATCACTGGACCAGGTGGGTCATTATCGGATAGGTCGAGATTAAAGAGGTGCAGTTTTGTGTAGCGAAAGCTATCTATAAGTGCTCCTGATTTATCAATCCACACCAATGTATTGAGAATACGATTTGATGGGGGTGACGTCGGTTCGTGGAGACCAACGTTGATAGATATATCATGTTTCCTGGCTAATTTTTGGAGGCCAAGAACAAAAGATGATTTCGAAGCTGGTTGGGCAAGGTTGACTGTTTCGTCCGGTGAACTGCCAATGTAATCTGACGCTTCGGGAAGGAAGATAGCCTATGGGAGGAATAAGCAATGCCGTTGACACAGTGAATGTTTGAGATATGATAACCATCCAAGTGGCCTGAGGTAGACCAGAATATATATAAGCCACTCAAGACCGTCTACGTGGAGCTGAACGACTGTGATGCCATTGAAAACATCTCATAGCACGGGATAGACGCCTACCTTTGCACCAGCTTCAGCAGCTTTTGTGACCAGTGTCTGACATTGGGCGAGGTTGTGGTTCAGTGATGATGTGGAGCATATTTGTCCGACCGCCTATATAGAACGTCATCGAATTAGAAAGGTTAATCATGAGTACCTGAGGGGATAGATATTGGACATACAGCGAGGACCATTCTTCGCATGAGGTAGAAGACACAAAGCGGTATGAAAGGGTATCAACTTTGAAGGATGTTCAAAATGAAAGGATTGCGTACATGTTAAGAATGGCAATGTTGGGTAGTCCAAATGCTCCACAGTAACACGATATGCTAAGGAACGGGGCATCATATCCACTTATGTGGCAAAGCCCAATCCATGGTACTACCACCTGGCAGTAGCACATCCCTGAAGTTTGGAATCATGTATGAGAATACGAGTATGACTTGGCAGTAATACCTACATACCGCCACAGACCACTCGTTGATATGACTGTCCTACGGCCCAGGCCAGATATGGGCTCCCTAGTTTCAATTCCCATATCGATCCTCATGCCGCTTCTCTTTTAGCCGTAGCAAGCCCGTAGATGCTTTAAAGGTCTTGCACATGCTCTCCTCACGATCACCGTTCTCTAACGTGATCTTACCGTGCTGAGTTGTCTGTCTTTCCGGTAAGAGAACATGATATAGCGAGCGTACCATTCAGTCCCACTTAAACACAAATTCCTTCCAACGTGAGACAAGCACCACAGTACATGCGAGCAGAAGTCCATCTCAGGATCATGAACAGTCTCTCAATGAGCATGAGCTCAGTGCGAAGCGCGTTTGGTAAGAATCACAAACCGTGTCTTGTCGTTGGGCCATCGGCCAGAGCAGAGAAGCATCGAAAGACAGGCCGTCTGTTTAAGTTGATGGGAACTGCATATTCGTGCTTCATTGATGGGACTTACCAATGTTAGAACGAGCATTCAATCCCTTGGGATAGATGACGTGGGAAGTGATGAATCTTGGACTCTATCTGTAGTTGGGGAATTGCAAGCATCGGCCTCCTCAGGCACACACCATGGACTCGGAGATCAAAGAACACCCTGCTGTTGCCTCGCTCGAGTCACGCACTCGAGTCCGTGAGTTCAACGTGGATAAGGCTCTGCATGTTGAATAAGTCTTCAATGATATCTAACATTGTGATTGAGCACCGATAACGCCACTCAAAAATCCTACCTGCGTCCCTTCAGTTGACTCTGTTGTCCACAACCGCACTTCTGTACCAATGGCTCCTTTGAGGAAGCATATTTACAAGGTAATATGACGGTACTGCCCTCCCTGCCGTGCCTGCATGTTTCTAGCTTCTTTTGTTTTATGCTTGGTAGATTCCCGTGCCCTCCTTCGCTGCTGTACTTGCGCCGGTCGCTGAGCGTGCCACATCTGAGTCTTCCAGCAGGCCCTCTTTCTCCAGTCGTCTTCGAGCCTCTTCGAGTGCCCATGTTTGTATTCTAAGGTACTAATGTTAGCAAAAGTCTAGTTTTGTGGCCTCGGTATCGGTGTTCTTGTGTTAGGCCTCTTTTGTTCAGGTGACTCACGAAGTATCCTCCTTCATCGTATACGCCACAATGGCAACCACATATGCACCACACATCACATAGAATGGAATCTCCCACCCCTCTCTTTCAGCTTTCTCACCAGGTCGGAGGCCCCATAACCAGCCACCAGGAGGATCGTAATGGCTATCATGGCCGTGTGTATCGTGTTGTGCTGCATCCGAGGCGTGATCGCCTGTTTTAGCAGCAGTGGTGGCGCGAACTGATCTTGTAACTGTGAGGTATCTGTTCGGAACTGTGTTCTTGGAAAGAGGTGCAGCACGTAGAACAGGTCTGACTGAAAGCCTCCGGGTCGCCTGTCTGAATGGGAACATATTCGCGGTATGAAAGTAGAAGGTGGGTTGACGACTTTGAGCCGCGGCCGAGGGGAGATGTATCCGCCGCGGTTTCAACAGCTTGTGAGCTGGTAAGATGATGCAGCACTATGCTGAGGAGTGTCTCTGATCACAGTACTATCATATGCTGCTGGAGGATGCAACTGAATGAGTGGAGGTGCGGCTTGAGGAGCTTGTCGTTTTACACGTATTGCATGAGGTAACCTACCGGTGAGGTCGATGTTGCGAACAGATTCCGATGCCAAGAAGCTAGTGGTTGCATCAAGCTGCACGTTTCACTGCATGGGATTTGCTACGTTTGTTACGCTTGCTGTGGAAACAGGCTGGAGAGCCAGAATTGAGCTGTGATGATTCGTGACACGATAGCAGGTGTAATACAACATCATCGAGCTACAATTTCCACGTTCAGATGAGAAAAGTATGGTCTTTACATTGTGTGGACAGGTCAATACTCACTCTACTATCGGTGAACAACACCTCAAGGTTTTGATTAGCGCATGCCTGTCTAGCGATATCCACCGAGAATATATTCCCATGGCACGACTGTGATGCAGATGACACAAATTGCAATTGCGCTGACAGAGCTCTCGGTGTTTCACGATTCGACCACACAAGGTAAGACCACATTGGTGGTATACGAAAGAGCTGAAGAGATCAGAGGAATTTCTTGATGAGTCGCGGAAGATTGATTGAATGCGGGCCATACGTATGGCTCTCTCCTTGGACGTGGTTTATAGCTGGACCAGAACTGATCAGTCCCTTTCGCTAAGCCTCCTCCCTCCAATTAGAGAGGCATTTGGTTCCTCCTTGCTAGAAATGAGACCACACCCTTAAGCTTCGGCACAGTTTGTGCTTCTCTATCAACACCATGTTTCATGGGTATCCATTTCATCGAGGGCAACATGATATTGTTGCCATACCCCAGCTCAAATCGTGGCTCCGCAAAAATCAACTTGCACAAACTTAGGCGGTCTTAGCGGCTTGTTGTGGGTTGACCTTCTTGCCATCCTTGTTGTATCTGATTCTTGGTGGTGGTGCTCGATTTCGTCGACCTTCTCGGGATCGGACTCTGCAATATTCATTAGCTCACTTTTCTTCCAATTCGCTGCCTCGTTCCAACATACCGCACGATCTTGCCGTGGATAGCGCAGGATACGCAATATTGAAGCTTCAGATACATCTTAGGAACGGCATAATCGGTGAAAACTGAGGCATCAGAGATATCACCTATCATTCGATGTTAATGTCCATTTCGTTTCTCCTAATCGTTGTGTACCATACGGATCGCGGCAGACTCGACCATGTTTCGAATGGTGAACCTCTTGATGGCCTTGTCTTTAGGTGTGCATCGTGAGCAGTTGCTGCATCTGACTGGCTTGACGTGACCTCTGCCTTTCTTGTTTCGTCCGCTGAAAGAAATGTTAGCGAATCGCGCAATCGGTGGCTCGTGCTGGTGACTGACTTGGACGCTCTCTTCTTGACCATATTGGGTGATTTTGCGCTTGCTTGACTTCTGCGTTGCAATGACAGAAGTCTACAAGAAAGCGTGGTGGAACGACAAGTGGTGCTGCGGCGTGATGTTCAACGCAATCGCAGTCCAAAGTGCGCTACCGCCAAGATTTTCGGGTGAAATGGTCTAGGAAGGTGTATCGAGTTCACGTGATGAGGGAGGTTCGACGCCAATTCTACTTTTGGCTGGTGCAGTAGTGGGTCGCGCTTGTAAGGTTGCTCTGCTGCAGCCTCTGTTTACCCTCTGCACACTTGTGGCTCCACTAGGCAATTCCATCACCTGTCATACCCAATCGAACAACCCTTCTAGAATTGGAAGAAAAGTGAGCTAATGAATATTGCAGAGTCCGATCCCGAGAAGGTCGACGAAATCGAGCACCACCACCAAGAATCAGATACAACAAGGATGGCAAGAAGGTCAACCCACAACAA
>Ga0115842_100480_pt1 | contig 16048 bp, 10 predicted proteins | sample InSIn2SAF170_2_FD_83856 | JGI IMG/M metagenome (GOLD analysis project Ga0115842, IMG submission 83856)
TAGGTCAAAAGGGTTGGGCTACATAAAGCCACATTGAATTTGATTAATGACCCACCTTTTTGTATGCCTCTTTAAGTTCTCCATACGTCTATTGTTAACGAATTTGTTTCTCTTTTGGGTGAATATAAATGACCAACTGCGTGAGTTAGGAATATACGTGTGATTCTTGTTTTTCTGGTATGGAATATGACTAGCTAAAAGAGAAAAATTTCATAAAGAAAGGAACTTGAATACCCTTCATTATTTTAATTCGAAGTTGGTTGCTAGGCCTTTAAAATGGACGTATGATTCTAAGTGTTGAAATCACAACATCGAACACTATGGTCAACCGTGCTTCCATGTCAATCCTCTGAATATAAATTGGCAAAGAGTTTTTCTATTAGAAATCAACGTAAACTTTTTTGAGATCCAAAGAGCCGAGTTCCAAAGGGAAGATTTGGTTTATTGAAGTCTGCTGCAAATATTCGTCGAGAGGAACGTGATAAGGAGAGGAGAAAGCGATTTATTTACATCGAATAGAGCGTTGTCATAGAAGAAAACAGAGCACTTCACTTTCTGAAACCCCCCCCAAGACAATATTTTTGGGGCACTACAAAATCATTTGGCAATGCCCACAAAATTTTAAATGCAATATGAATCGTTTTTGCGATGCGTACAGGCATAAATTTCAGGATTGCGTGTTTGGGATTTTAATGCCAGTTTGGCTTTCTCTTTGCACGATTTTCTAAATGGACATGTACAAAATTGGATGAAGTGAGGAAAAGATTGGGAGGTAAGAGAAAAAATCTCTCATGGCATTTATCCAAGAAAATCAATGTTCTTCAGCTGACTGCATATGTTAAAAGGTTTACGCAATATTGTTGAATTAGATGCAAATTTTTGTGTCGAGTTCTCATGGGTTATTGAAAGCCAGGGTAACAGATCTGTCATCATGTTTTCTGTGATGTGAAGAGCTTGCTCTTTTTGTTAGCCTCTCAAACGGTGTTAGCCTCTCAAACGGTGTTTTCTCTACGTGGAGCACTTGTTCATGTTTTTATTGTTTGGATTGATGTTGTTGTTATTTATGCATTCAATGTGGAATAAATATATTTCGATAACCAATGAATTTTGAGTCATCTAACTAAGTTTGTTCTAATCTTTTTGATAGTTCGTATATCTTTTTTCCCTAACTATTTTACTTGTCTTTCCATGAAAGATTGTCTGCTAAATATTTTAATAAAGTTTGGAGTTTAGATTTATTGTGGGTTGAGAAAATGGCAGGGCTAGAGGTCTCTTCGTTCATATATATATATTTTTTGGGTTTATTTTCGAGATCGAATAATTGTTTCATTCGTCTTCACGGCGGATTCGTTTTGTCCGCATCTGATTTCAAATTGCTAATGACATATTTCCTGGTTATTGAAGTCGTCCATTATAGATTTTATAACACATGGTGAACTTAAGTTAATTGCAGATTTTCTGAATATTTAAGAATTCGATGGACATGGACGTGGTCAATTTTATAGATTTGATCACGCATGGTGAGCTTAAGTCGATTGCAGATTTTCTGAATATTTAGGAATCAGACAGACATGGGTGCAGTAAAAAAAAAATGACTGCACTCATGTCTTTCAGATTCCCAAATATTCTAGAAATCGACTTAATCATGTCCTATAACACATCATAGGAAAAAAGAGAGTTCATTGGATCGTGATAACTCATTCAGCCATTTTTCAAGCAGTCATATAGCAGAGAAGGAAAGGAGCTCATTTGATCATTAATAACTTACTCTTCAAATAGGTACTATGTTCTTCATTTTTCAATAAATGATTTTGTATTTTATCTTAAAAAGGGAATATAAGTTTACGATTTTATTTCTAATTTATTATTTAAAATATAATTATAAATGGTAGATAAATTATGTTGAAGCTACATACTTAATGGTATAAGACAAAGAAGAGAGAGGTTGAAAAATAACTTTACCAAGTTTACTTATCAAAATAAATAAAATACTACTATTAGAATTTTAAAGTAATAACAATATTTTAATAATAAACATTAAGTTTATTAGTAAAATATTGAGTATGAATATTAACATTGCATATTAATAGTATTAAGGAAATTAAGGTTTTTAATATAAAAAAATTAATAAATATATTAAATTATGTTGATTAGTCTGATTTATAAAATTGATTGATATATATGATGGAAATTGATGCTTTCGGTGTATATTAATCACCCATATTTATTAATGTGATTGTGCTAATATAAATTATAAATAATTACTATAAATTATAGTATGGGTTAGCTTCACTGGTCGAGTCCTCGTTGTTAAGTACCTTGCAGATGGGGAGGTCACAGGGTCAATTCTCCTGGACGCCCTTCGGGTGAGGCCATGCTAGTCTGGCCGACGGGCTTTAGAACATTCCCTTCGGGGTTGATCTACCTAGATTTTCTAAAATGAAAAGCCCCAAGGGTCTCAACTGGTCACCCAGATTTTCTAAAATGAAAAGCCTTGAGAGCTAGCTCAACTAGCCGATTCCCTGTTGCCTCAACTGGTCACCCAGATTTTCTAAAATGAAAAGTCCTGAGAGCTAGCTCAACGTCTTGAGAGCTAGCTCAACTAGCCGATTCCTTGTTGTTAAGTACCTCGCTAATCGGGCTAAAATGAAAAGCCCTGAGAGCTAGCTCAACTAGCCGATTCCCTGTTGCCCCAACTGGTCACCCAAATAATGAAAAGCCCTCAGAGCTAGCTCAACTAGCCGATTCCCTGTTGCCCCAACTGGTCACCAAGATTTTCTAAAATGAAAAGCCCTGAGAGCTAGCTCAACTAGCTGATTCCCTGTTGTTAAGTACCTCGCTAATCGGGAGGTCACAGGGTCGATTATCCTCAACATGCCTACTAGTCTAGCCAACAAACTTTAGAATATTCTCTTCAAGGTTAATCTACCTAAATTTTTCCATAAAGAAAAAATATACAATAATTTATGCTAAATATGTACAATAATATAATATAAATTATATAAAATATGTTTTATAATTTTTCTTTCTAATATAGATGATAAATGTATGTTACATTCAATATATATAGGTTGTATATATTTACAATGTATAAAATTACATATATTACACTAATAAAAGTTATTAATTTTTTAATATTATTTACTTTATATAAAATTTATCTTTTTAACAATATGGAATTTCTCTCATATATATATATATATAAAATACAATTTCTTAGTATTTTTAATCTTTACAAATAATATAATGATATTTATTTATATTATATAATGGTATTTATTTATATTATACAATAATATTTATTTATATTACATGATAATATAGTTTACATTAATGTATATATATAATATGTTTCTAATGGGATATGTAAGTAGGGTTTCTAAGATGAATCAAATCATCAAGGTGATGAAAACAATTCAAAATTTAATTGATTATAACTTTCAAACCACCAGTCAAAATGAAGAAAAAATTATATCATTGGAAAGATATTGGAGAGGAAAAGATAATATTGGCGATACAAATATAAAATAATAAATACCAAAAATTTCTAAATAGACACTCTAAAAAATTGAGAAAGAAACATTCACAAAATTTATATGGATCCCTTTAATTTCTTATGAAATTAAAAGGAAGTGTTGAAGCCTCAATATGTGATTGCTTTCATGAACATACTTGCACCTTTAGTAATTGTTACTTTAAAGCTACCATAATTATCTCTTCATCCTTCATAATTATCTCTTCATCCGTTATTAGTTGGCCTTGAACATTGTCTCAACAAATTTTCACCAATTTAGTTCAAGGCTCTAAGCCATGAATTGGTGCATTAAATTCTATTGAGTATGATCTCGCTATCAGGAATCATATCCTTATATCATTTCCAACTATCCATCCACTAAAATATATTCATTTATATTTTTAATTCATTCTAGGATGAGACTTCCACCCTATCTCCAATCACATGTGAGAATGTTGGCTAGAGGAGACACATGATAATGAAGACACACATCCCCAACAAGTTTTTAGTAGACTGGTTTGCAAAATATATATTTTCTTACATCATTAAAGGTGTTATTAATCCTTCCCGTCCTGGCATGGACTACAGTAATCGAAAAAGAAGAATCTAGTATTATTTGAGTTGGTTTTAGTTCTAGCTCATTAGATATAAGCAAAGTTTTTAGAGAGATATTGATCTAGCATGTTATTTGGCCTCTTCCAGAGAACCAAAGCTAATCCAAAGCTAAAACAATAGGTTATATTTTTGTTTGTTTGATATTTTCAAACTTGTTAGTCCCTGCAACCTAAACTAATGTTAGCATTATTAGAGGGCATTAAAGGTTAGCTCAGTTCTCAGGAACATGTTGGTATATATCAATATATAAGCATTAGCAAGTCACTGGCTACAACACATGGCGATTGCACCACACATCTATGTTGCATGTGAGTGCATGTTTGTGCCATGGCCTAGGTAGGTTACAGTGTGATGATGGCATTTTCCATTTGAGAAGCATTCCATGTTGAGTAGCATAGGAAAGAGATGTTGAGGAAGGAGATGGATGCAGTAGAAGCTGGAGCTTGATGGCAAGCTTGGTTTATACAGGGAGGGTCCTAATCACAGGGAGGGAACACCACCTGCAAGAACCCTGAGGCACGTTAAGACTAGTTCACTTAATTGACATGGAAAATTGACACAGTTAGGGCATTGTTGTTGTTTAGTTGCGAGTTTCCTTATCTCTAGCCTCCATCGTAATTGGATCTGCTAAAAAACTACAAAAACAAAGCCAGATAAATATGTCTATACCCTCGACGAAAGTAGAGATATTAAGCTCCTTTAGGTAGGAATTGGTGTGTCTAGGCAGAAGAGTCCAGGTAGAAGAGGAGGTTTTTATCACCTCTCGTACTGAAGACATCTGGGAGCATGCATAATTACATTTAAGAATGCCATGGCTCTGTTTCCATCCATACAAACCTGGGTTTATTCAGTTAAGGATCGCTTGATTTATGGAGCTGCCAGCCTTGCCATGCCCGCAACAATATTTCATAGGCGAATAAAGGAAGGAAATCTGATATAAGGAAGAAAATACTTACCAGTGCAGAAGGCCATGAGGTTGAACTACTAGGCAAATCTTTAAGGCTCGATGAGACAAAGCGTAGAAGGCCATGAAGTTGAAACTGGTGCACCTACAGTGGGCAGTTGGATTATCTTTCTGCCTTCTCTATTGACATATTTCTGCCTCATCTATTGACATATTAGTAGACATATTATAGCTCCTCAATCCTTCTGACTCAATACTTCTAGGGTAGACATCAAAGCGCAAATTCTTCCTCACTCATTGGGGCTAGGCAGTACACTCCTTTTGCCGTCTAAGGTCTAGGGGGAGCTAAACAGGCATGGTCAATAACTACGGGTTCTGGAACAAGTAGCAGGTTGTAATCCCTATTGTTGACCTTGCCTCCTTGCTCTACTTATCCTCACTTTTCCTTTGTTTGTCTGGTAGAGCATGTATAAAGATCTTCTTTGTAGAGAGGATAATGGATTCAGGGAGGTATTTGTTGCTGTCTCGGATCCCTTCTGTCCTTTTTTCACTTCTGTTCCCCTATCCCTCTAGCTTTGAACCTTCTAGTCTTAATCCTTCTTCTTCGCTAGGTGATATATCTCATCAAACCCATAAGGAATAGGAAGGCCAAATAAGTGAGAAGCAAAAGAAGAAGAAAGGCAGGCTATTCTAAGACAATTTGGAATTCATCCCAATTGCAATTTTGGAACTGGAAGCTCTCCTTTCATCGTGAATTTTTCCCTTCAATATTCATAGGAAAATAATCAATATCACAATGGGCATCTTCCATTGATGAAACCATACATGCCAACAACCCCAGATTCTAGGTTAATAGTATGTGGAAATTGGAATTTAGTGTGAGAGCAGGGTTGTCTTTTCTTGCTTCAATCTCCAACCATGGGTCACCTACTCTGCTAGGTAGATATTTAAGGCTCGATGAGACAAAGCATAGAAGGGCATGGAGTTGAAACTGGTGCACCTACAGTGGGAAATTGGATTATCCTTCTTCCTCATGTATTGACATATTAGTAGACATATTACCATGATATAATGTTAAGTGGCATGGTTTATACCCTACATGCTATGTTATGGAGAAGGAGGTGAGGCATGTGGCACTCATGGGAGGGCCCACATGGAGGTCTTTTTATTTTTATTTTTTTAAGCACTTTAATGACTTTGCGAACCTTAACTTTCAACTAATTCTTATTGCTACAGAGTTAATTTGAATTTCTTAGTTGGTTTGAAGTTCTTAGTGTTAGAGCTACTAGAGAAACAATGGTAGAATATTGTGAGATTGTAGTGTGGGACAAGGATATTGCAGCAGATTTAATAGTTTCTTTTCAATGGCGCAGAACCTCAATTTAGGTACCCAAGTAAAATCAGTCAGTTGCTTCCCGTCCTTGGAATTTCAACTGTCCCTCGTGTAGCCGCTAGAAGGTTCGGTTAGGGCAATATATAGGGCCTTTATATGTTATTTTTCTGGTCTTCTGCTTTAGGTATGGTATACAATTATTCAATTGTAAAGTTGATTTTAAGATCTGGAAGATATGTATTGCTAGTTTTGTACTAATTTTTTCATATACTCACATGCAAATGGGCTTAATAAGTATGTAGGTTACCCATCTTCTACCAATGCATTCACAATAACTAGGAAATAAAAGCCAACTTTATCATGTTCTTCAGGAATTCAATGGCCATGGATGTGACTATGCAAGAACCTGTGAGCTCATCTAGTACTATCGACATTACAGAGCCCTTAGGGAATCTAGGTCCTTCACAGAATTTTAGTACTGACGTCAATAAGATGTCGGATGTTCCACCCCAGAGAGGAGGCCATTATAGGGCTTAGTCAGAAATTGTATTTCTCTTGTTGGATGATATCATGTTTGATGGTGATATTGGTTTTGCTAGTTTTGAACTGCCCATGGTCTCTGATGATGCAATTAAGGCCGAAGATCTGATTTCCATGTACATGGATATGGAGAAATTGACTTCTTTCGGACAACCTTTGAATGTTGCAATGAGAGAAGGATCAAAGCTCCCATCGGGTGCTAATACTAATCGACCTTCACATCATTCAAGAAGTATTTCTGTTGATGCTATTTTTTATGGATTGGAAGGTAACCTGGAAGACACGAAAGGGAACCTTGGTACTACAGGGGCTAGTTGGCCTCATCATTGCCATAGAAATTTTATGGATGGTTCATCTTCATCACAATTAAATAAACTATTATCAGAGTCTTTAGAGTCCAAGAAGGTGATGGCAACAAAAAAACTCCAAGAACTGGCACTTATTGATCCAAAATGAGCCAAGAGGTATCGTTTTAACTCTCTCCAAGTTCCCCAGTTTTCATTCTGATTCCTGTAGCTAACAGTGTGAAATTAAACTCCACTGATTGCATAACATGATGAAACTCACTTTGAAACCTATCAATGGATTTTAGTTCAGTGATGGATGTTGGTAGTAAATAGATATTTATTTCCTCTTTGCATTTGTTGGAAAGTAAACTTTGATGATTACATAGAATGAAATTGACCTTGAAACCTATCATAGGATTTCAATTTAGTGACATGCCAATGGTAGATGAAAATTTCTTTGTTTAGTCTATTGTTGTTTACCAATGGGAAATTTTATTGTAGTCATTGAGGTGCCCTTCTAAAATGTTGGGTTACTTGGTGTAAAGCAAGTGAACTGTATATGAAGTTCTTGGATATAATTTTCAATGCAAGATATTGGTGAATCGACAATTAGCTATATGATCAAAAGAAAGAAAGATGCGTTATATATAAGAGGTAGAACAAAGAGTTCAAACATTGCAGATGGAAGTAGGTAATCTTTCAGCTCAACTTACATTATTGTGGGTGGGAAAATGTAGACCGGCATTTTTATCTATTTTTAAATATAGCTTTCGTAACTTGGAACCTAATTGCCTTTTATCATCATTAATAGACTTTTCAGGAAATGTTAAGTAGTATGATTTTTCCTTGTAGAGTCATCCAGGATAAATGATCAATGGCTTCATGGTTCTGCATAATTTTTTTTCTTCTTGTTATATTGTAATGTTTAAATTTTGATATGATTCCTGGCATGGTTAATGTCCTCTAGCATGCCCAATTAACTAGATTTTATTTCGTAAGCTTTTAGTAGCAGTTTTACTTTAACATGTTTTGATACAAACATGATTTTTTCTTATTGATTGATGCCCTACCCTACTTGATTGAAGCTTCTCTCATGTCCTACATGGTGAAGAGTTCTCTGCATTTCAACATGGTCCATATTTATTGGATAATGGATTTTATTTTTGCATGGTTTCTTATTTTTTTGGTCTGTAAGAAGTCCTTAAATTTATTGACTTTACTACACTCCCTATCTTTCATTTTGGTCTTCTTGAACTAGTAATTTAGGAACTAATGTTGAGAGGAATTATACACCTCTAAACAAATGATATCTAATTTGAGCGTACTTTTTGAGTCCAATCAAAACAGAAAGGGTTTGATTACCTAAACTGTTCACTTTTGGTCTCCAGTTAGTTATTTTTGTATTCCCCTCTCCCTGGCATATGAGTTAAGTTGCATCCATCCAGTGGAAGGATGTTTTGGAAACTTTTGGTCTATTACCTTCTGTATAAGCGATATGCCATTTGGGCATAGATTGTAAGGGATAAACTATAGTATCAAAAGTCTTTTGTTTGTAATACAACTTCTAGATCAGGACTTTACCTAATGATTTTGAATATTTGAAGTAAACTTCTTCATGAGCTTTCTAATAAAATGTGCTAGTTCACATGTCTAAATTCTATATATGGGGCTTAGAGAAGGTTACACAAGAAAGAAAGGGTTTTATGCATATTACTTGTATATTGATCATTCATATAGATAAAAGTTAAAACCATATGTGTTACAACTTACATGTAATGTGCCATTACTACATAGCTATGATCCTACATCCTTGTAATACTACTGTTAATGATATCTCTATATTGTTTGGAACTATTATTATTTTTCATATTTCTTGGAACTATTACTATTTTGCATATAGTTTTCGATCTTGCATTGATTTTGGTTTCTAATTTTGAGAAGAATCCCTTGGGTTCCCTAGTGAGGTTTTCCTTTGAAAAAACATGATATCGTTTATGTCAGTTGTTGGCAATATCTGAACACATCTGATCCAAAATTGTAATTGTGCTAGAATAAGACTGAAAACTACTTCTGGTCCATCGAAGGGTTCAACCAATGCTTTGCTTACAACAACCTGTTTGGTAAAGCATTCGCTGTCACATTGTGCTTCTTGTACACATAAGTGATGAAACATATTCGAAGGAACTTGCAATTTCATATACAAACTACAACTCCATCCCTGCATTCTTCAACCAATGCTTTGTCTACAATAGCCAGGTTGAGAAAGCATCTGCTGTCACATTGTGCTTCTTGTACACATGCGTGAAGAAACATATTCAAAGACCTTAATTGATATCAAGAAATTGATCAATAACATTCTTCCAACTTTTAACCAGCATTTAGTCCCTATATACTTGCAAATGAGATAAGATACTATCAAGATTACATTTGAGGAGTCTAAGATTCATGAATTCATGAGTTCAACTCCTAATCCTACTTCATTTGAAAAAAGTGTTTAAATACATAACTGTTATAGTTCACACTATCATTGGGATCTGTCATGTCCCATTAGAAAAAAGCTATGCTTTGTCTTTATATATGACAGAATGTGCCTATCTATATATGGCAACCAAACCAGAGGTGCAAAGGAAAGCTACTGATTTTTCGACTGGATTTGGAACTGCCCAATCTTGATATGTTGTTTTGACCGCCTTACCTTAGCTATAATAAACCAATACATAAGGAAGAATATACCAAGATATTATTTGAATGGATAACTATAGAAATGAGATAATCTGTAGGTAGATCTACATTCAAACCACAAATCCTAGGGAAATGGAAACTGCTTAAACTCCAACCAAAACAGAAAAATTATGGGCACTAGATCCACTGGCACAAAAGTTCGGAAATAAGAACAACCTATAGAAATTCAAGATGGTGAATAAGACCTTCTAATCCTGCATAAAACAGAGCCCTGGAAACAAGGAGATCAAGAATATTTGCAATACAAAGTCACATATCTTTGTATTAACAGGAAAGAAAGAGGACCTTACCTTACACAATGGACTTGAATAACAAACTGTAGGGACAGACAGAGATCTACACACATCATTACACTCTGGGGACTTTCCAAATTGGTGATAACTAACAACAATAGTGAACAGGGGTCCTAATACCACACATTCACTTGAATTTCCTTACAGTAACACAAGGGAACTAAGGCAAGGAATCTGTGTATTTTTCTCTGAGTCTACCGTTGTCAAATCTTCTCCTGTAGAGTCTTCTAATCATGCTGCACTACAACAGGAAGGGGAGTGCGTGTGGAGCAACTGCTAAAGAAACCAACATAAGAATTGTTGGAGTGGTTGATGTCCACATATCGTGTAGACCAGCGTATTGTATAAGTAGTTGTTTCATTGCCTATCTTATATTTTGTTATCCATGATCTGTTGCATGCTCAATGTAGCTGTAACTTGCATGCTACAACTAACTAACAATGTAATATCAATCAGGCTAGTAAAATGGTTTTGCTGTCAATCTATAATTATTGTTTCTCAATGTTCCACCATATCTCTACATTTGTGGTAAACGATTTATATCTTGCATTTAATGGTTTCATGTATGTATTGGGGAGCTTGAATTAATGTTTATATTCCTTGATTGAATTCCTCTTATTCTTGGTTGAGGACTATTTGATGGAGTATCTTTCATATCTAATGCATTTTTTGCACTTCCATTCTCAGGAATCCTATGAGGGAATAATCATGTACATATTTAATTAGTTAACAAGATTGTGGAGAGCTCTCCTCAAGTCAATCTTAGCCCTACAATTTTTTTCATTGGAAACAAACCAATATAAATAAGTATGATTGCTTGCAATGATAAAGGTAGTAATGCAACCATTTTCTTTTTACAACATAAGCATTGATATGAATGTATATAAAAAAAATTGTCTTCTCAAGTAAAAGGAGTGCGTGGAATGAAACTTCCAAGAATGATTTACTTGCTGACTGGATATTGTATAAAGGAAAATGGCTTGAATCATCTTCACTTGTTGTGTACAGCTGTGAAAAGAATCAATTGTTGTGTATGGCTTCAATAATTAGAAGATTTGTTGTTCTTCATATTTAGAATTAGAAATGTATCTACTACATTAGCTATTTTATGATAGTTGTTGATCTAAAATGTGGAAGAAAATGGATGGAGATAATTTCATAGTTGGTGGCATTCCTCAATTGATAATGGAGGAATGAAATTCTGGGCAGACTAATAAAGTAAATGTAGTGTAGAGAAGAGCTTCCAGTTACTCACATGAATATTTTTTATAGAACATTACACAGAAGTGAAATCAAATACACCATAATCACAAATATTTTACTTGGGAATCCCAAACGGCAAAACCAAAATTTAGATAGTTGTTATCTATTTTGGTAAATTTTGGTTACAATATAGCTAATGACTCTCCATGGATACTCCTGCCTTTGACTAAAAGACCCTTGAGAGTCAAGATACAAGGAGATATACGATTGGTGCGGGCTAGTGGGAAGGCCAAGAGATTGACCTTTCAATATCCACTCCTCTCTCTCTCTTATTCTACTATTTTAATTTCTCTATTTTATTTATTTTGTTTTTATTTTGTCTCATTAGTCTCTAAAACTTGCATTGTTCTTGACGTTTTTCCTACCCTCATTAATTGAGAAATTACACTTAACTACTGAGCCTTATAACCATTGCTGTTCAAATCCATTTTTGATCAAACATCCCCACAAAGAGGTTTTTTGGTCTTCAAAAGTTAGGACGATAAATGTAGATCAATGTGATTTTTGTTTGATTCTTTGGAGCATGGCTCTAAATTTGGCTCTTAGCTTAATCTTAAGCTTGAGCTCTGATTTTGGCTGTAGCTAGCGCTCTGGCTCTAACTGGAGCTTGCACCTTAGCTTTGGCTGATACTTATGCTTTAACTCTAGATCTGACTTTGTTTTTGGAGGACCAACCTGGATCAATATTCCTTCCGTTTCCTTCTTTGGAACATGGGTCTAACTTTGTCTCTAGCTTGGGCTCAAGCTTGTGCTCTAGCTTTAGTTGAAGCTCTAGAATTGGCTTTATATCTGGATCTATCTATCATCTTGTAAACACGAAGTATAATAACCATATAAATAAGCCATGTTGTATCTGCATTTTTCTTGTTGTGATAGTTCATGTAGCTCTTTGTGTTCTGGTAAAGATCTCATATATCGTATTGATTGGCTCTTATTTAGGTAAGACTCCTCATCCTCCAACTAACTCCTCATCAATTTCCCATGCTATTTGACATGTCCAATGGCTCCCCAAATCAATAGGCAGGCAACCAATGGCTATATGAATCACCACAAGCCTAGAACTAAGCCTCAGAAAAGGGCTTGATAAAGCCATTTAGCAAGGGAAGGTTAATAGAGCTATAAGCTACTTGATTCCTTAGACTTCAGCAATGAGTATAGTTCAGTTACATCACTCTTGTTCTAGGCGAACTGTTAGCATGCCCACTAGGGCTTTGTACCTATAGGAAACATCTGTACTCAAACCATCCAATTCATATGTAATGTGAGCAATGCTATAGCTACTAGCTTGACTCTTGTAGAAACCCCCCTTGGCTACAATAATCATCAATCCTGCATAGATTCAAATGGTAGCAAGAATTACTATAATAACTATCCTGATACCTTACCTTAAATTCATGTAAATTGGAATTTGCCATGTTCTTAATTCTTTGTAAATTATGATCAGGTGACGTTGGGAAATTATTTCCTATTACTTCCCAGTTACTCTAAAATCAAACTTGAAATAAAAACACCATTCAAGATAAATGCATCTTCTAATTTAAGCTCTCTTTCAATGGGAATTCATTTAACTCATTTGCTCTTTTCTTGATCTCTTATGCTATAGTTTAGCCTTCATTCAATATAGCAGTCTTAATTGTTGCAGAAACCACAAATTACAATAGTTTTGTTTTATGCATGTGAAGCATATTTTGTTTCCTAATACTTGACTCATGGTGCATTTGCACAATGCCTTCTTACTAATGGGCCAACCATAGTTGCTTCAATGTGGGGAAAGATTCTTGTTGTGTACCCTAACTATGTTTGGGTCATCAAACATGGTGATCAATTCCATAGCTCAGTATTCTGGGGTGAATACAAGGATGTTGAGCATTCATGGGTTACATACATTGTCATTTTTAATGAAATTATTAATGGTACTAATGTAAAAGTACTTTTTTCTCATGATGGGACTGTTGCAAGTACTCCTGAGGTTGTTTTTGGGAACCGATAGTGCATGCATGGACATTATGTCCATGGATGTGTTTTCTTGAAACTCCCCCTCATGGCAGGGACTTGTTGTGATGCGACCCTTCTTGTTTATTAAGGAATATGATTTAAGAAGAGGCCATATTGAAAGCCCAAAACCATATTCTCATTCTAATATTTTCTGTTTTGTTTTTTACCAATGCATTGAGGTGAAAAACCTAAGGTTGCACCACATGGGAATGCTGTGATCATTTGTTTGGAAAATGCTATAGCTAATCTAGTTTTGAACTTGATGTACTTGTATTCTAACTCACATGCAACTGCATAAGGTGCTCTTAGTACAGGAATTAAATACAAATGGAAACCAAAGATTTGGAAGAAATAATAAAGGTAAATAGAAGAAAAGGATAGAAATAAATTATAAATGTAAAAAAAGTGGTTAATAAGTTATTAGAAATGTATTTGTGATGTTTATTTTCTAAAAAAACATAAAACTAGGCACAATGGCGTCTAGTCACAAAATGGTGGCACAACATGACTTATCATGGAGTTACCAAAATTGTACCATATTGATTTGTTTGATGCTCAATGGCTTCATATTCGCTATGCTCATCCAAGGTTCTTAAAATGGATAAGGCTTTTCATACTATTCTAGGAAGCATTCTTTGTAAACCTAAGGATGATTTGGTTATGAACCAGTATAGATCCATTTTAACCAAACATTTACCAAGAGTCTAGAGGGATCAAATCTCAAATTTGAAAAAAATAATACACCTCAAGAGATTTAATCCATTTTAGTGCTTGGTAAATATGTGATTAAGATAGATCTATAGTTGTAATTTTCCATTGTTTAAATTGTATTTTTGAATATTTTATCATTATTAATGTTTAATATTAAAAATGGAATGAGTAAACATTTTTCTTTTATTAAAAAATAAATAAATTCGTTTACGTTTAATTAAATTTTCCTTTTGAGAATTGAAATATTTTACTAAGGTAAACATTAACACACACATTATATATTGAGATATTTATAAAAGTAATATATATATATATATACTTTGTCATAAAATTATATTATTTAAGATAGACATAGTAATAATTTATTTATTACTTGACAAATGAAAGTAAAATATCAACAACTTAGTTAATTGTTGTGTTAATTGATTTCTAATTGGTTATTTATATGGTTAATTAATTTTTATTTTTTTATTTTGACCTATATTAGTGAAAAATATTTTTATTATTTTTTGAGGATGTGACATACTTACACATGGCCCTCATAATGGATTGTAGAACCGATCTAGATCCATTTTAATCATTTACACGTAAAGAGATTTAATCCTTTCTAGTGCTGAGTAAATATGTGATTAATATAAACCTATAGTGTTTGGTAAATATGTGATTAACATAGAACTATAGTAGTAATTTTTCATTGTTTATATTGTATTTTTGAATATTTTATCATTATCAATATTTTATATTAAAAATTGAATGAGTCACCCATTTTTTTCTTATTAACAAATAATTACATTATTTTTTCTTTAATTATTTTTTCTTTTCCAGGGTTGAAATATTTTTCTAAGATAAACATTAATACACACATAATAGAGAGAGAGAGTTCATACTGAAACATATTAGTCAATATAGATATTCAAACAATTTATTTATGTTCTATAATGAGATATTTATAAGAGAATTATATATATATATATATATATATATATAATTTAAGATAGAAATGGAAATATTTTATTTATTATTTCAAAATTGTAAGTGAAATATCAAAGAATCAAGTAGAATAAAAGTGATATATTGGATTGTAAAATGAGCCTCTAGTGGATTTTTAATTGTTTATTTATATGGTTATTTAATTTTTGTTTTTTGTTTTGTTTTGGTTGACATTAGTGAAAAATATTTTTATATTATTTTTTGAAGATGTGACATACTTACACATGTCCCTTATAATGGATTGTAGAATGAGCCTCTCCACTATTTTTAATTAATTATTTATATGGTTATCTAATTTTTGTTTCTTTGTTTTGGTTGATATTAGCGATTTTTTGAGGACCTGACATAGTTACACATATCCCTCATACTTGATTGTAGAATAAGCCTCTTGGCTCAATAAACTTCTAGGCTCAATAACAAGACAAGACACGACAACATCTCTTTCATATTTGGCCTTAAAACAACTCTCTCTAAAAAAAAATATCTTCCCACACACAAAAACACATATATTCAATAATATTATTTATAAATTATATTCACAAAAATAAATATTAATCATAAATTAAATTAAATTAAAAGAACAATATAAATATTCATATTATTAATAATATTAATTTGAAATTAATATAATAATATTAGCTTGAAGTTAATATAATAATATTACTAATGGTTAATACAGTAATATTACTGTTAATAACAATATTTTAATAATTTGATGTTAATAATAATCTTGCAACTAAAAAAATAAAAATAAAGATCTAGAGTTAAAGCATAAGTATCAGCCAAAGCTAAGGTGCAAGCTCCAGTTAGAGCCAGAGCGCTAGCTACAGCCAAAATCAGAGCTCAAGCTTAAGATTAAGC
>Ga0115842_100484_pt1 | contig 16023 bp, 14 predicted proteins | sample InSIn2SAF170_2_FD_83856 | JGI IMG/M metagenome (GOLD analysis project Ga0115842, IMG submission 83856)
ATCTATTTCTAATTTCCTCATGTTTTTCATAACTTTCATATTATTCTCAATTTATTTGTTACATTTGAGAGAATGCCTTGCGGTTGAATGTATGACTTTACTGTCCTAAATTTTTGAGAGGTTGATCAAAATATTAAGTTAATATCTTCAAAGTTCAAGATTAATTGGTGCATTGGCGTAGTTCCCTGGCCAGGAACATCTTAAGGAACAACATCGAATTGGCATCATTGTAGGGGAACGAAGATTCAAGGAGTTTTTCCTTGGATAAATCAATATATACCTTTATGTTGTTGGTGAACAAGCAAAAGGTTGGCTAATGTTTTTCACTTGTAAAACTCCACAACTTCAGTCTTAGCATCCAGAAAAAGGCATACTAGGGAAAATCCAAATTTTGAGGAAATTCCATTGTTTTCTAATATGGAGAAATTTATAACTCAAAGAAATATCCATGAAAAACAAGCTTTATCATGCTTAGGTAATCTCCCATAATCTATAGTTTCATTTCAAGAAGTTGAGGTAGAGGAAGAGCTTCTTGATTAATTTTTTTTTTCTAAACAATCATTTGACTTTTTAAAAGAAAAACAAGGGCCATCATCAACATTTTCACAAGAATCTCCTATACTTTTTTTTTTGAAGGTATAAAACCCTCATTAAAATAGTTTTATAATATAATTTCTCTTGAAGTTAAGAAAGTAATTTTAGATTATCTTTTGCTTGAAAGCATTCTTGGAGGAGGAAATTTTCTAGGAGGAGGAGAGGGAGGGATAAATATTCCACAAATGAATATTCCTCAAAATCCCCCAAAAGTAACTGCTTGGGTGGCTACATAGTAGGTTATTCTTGCACTTCTACCAAATATGTATAATTTCCTATAATATTAATGGGAAAATAAAAGTAACAAATTAAGATCATTTTTCACTCTTTCAAAATTTTGCTGACAACATGAATATAGAGCATGAAGGCATTTATATGCTAATATGTATTCAATCTATGAAGGGTGATGTAAGAAGGTGGTTAAAACAATTACTTATAAATTCAATTGACTCACGGGAGGCACTAGAAGATACAGTTATGAGAAAATGGGGAGAAAAGAGGAGTTGTCTTTATTATCTTATAGAGTGTGCAACTTAAAAAAATAAAATGGTGAATATGTGTAGAATTTACTTAAATGTTTAATAAAGCTTACAATAAAATACTTGATTACATTAAACCTTATGAATCAGTTTCTAAGGTAGCATTTCCAGTAGTTTTTTATTTTTATTTTTCTTTCATGTTGAGAGAGAGAAGACCTAGAACCCTAGTTGGTGTGAAGTACGATGTTATGAAAATCAAAGAAAATATGGCTACATCAAGAAAAATTAGAGTCATAGAAGATCCTAGAGAAAGGAGAAAGAAAAAATAGGAGTTTGGTCCTTCAACTTCAAATAAGGATTCCCAAGAACACGATATTGATGAAATGTCAATAATGATTAGGAACTTATCAAACAATCTTATCCAAAATGGAATTCAAAGGGAGGAATCCTCTTAGACCAACATAAGAAGCAAGAAACAAAATCCTAATCAATTCATATGACCTTTCAATCCACAAATTTTACAAGGGGAAAGGAAAAATGTAGAACAATTTATTCAACCTCCATTCATAGATAGCATGGTAGATGAATTTCTTGAGGAAGAATATATCAAGCTAGAAGAAGAAATCCATTAGGTTGAAGATAATCCTTCATCAATTCATGTAACTTAAGGTGAATATGAACAATCTTCAATCTTCAACCAATTTTTTTGAGAACTTAATAACGATAAGGTTGGATTATATTCACAATATAAACTCTTTTAGATATCCTCCAAGAAAATTTTCACAAGAAGTATGATTTTAGGCCAAGACCAATATATTTAAATAAGCAAATAAATCAAAGAAAACTTCTGCCAAGCATCGAAAAGATAAAGGGAAATAAAAGGAGCCATCTTCCTTAAAATAATATCAACATGGATCTGAAGGTAATAATGATGATATAGAGCTAGACCAAGCATCAAGTTCTTTCAACCTAGAAAAGGAGCTTGAGAAAATTAAAATTTCACTTTCTCTTTCTGAATCGACCACATATGTCAAAGGTTATTTAATGGCCAAGTGTGATAGTTCAACAAGATACTCTTAATTTACAAGATGAACATCCTTCAGTGGTGTTTGGACCACATGTGGAGGAAAGAGGGGATCCAATGGCACCATTTTATATTACTTGTAATATTCATGAACACATGCTACATAATTGCATGCTTGACTCTGGGGCTTCTCACAATCTAATGCCTCAGGTAATAATGAAGAACTTGTGATTGGAAACCACAAAACCCTATCATGATTTGTATTCCTTTGACTCAAGGAAGGTAAAGTGTAATGGATTGATTAAGAACTTGGTTGTAACCATAGCTCAACCACAAGTAAAAAGCATTGTTATGAATATAATAGTTGCAAATATATTAGAAAAAGTTAGCATGTTATTATTAAAGTAACGGGGGATGAAACATGGAGGAAATTTGCAAATGGATATGATATATAGCCTTGACCAAGATTTAGGATGTTGTATATTATCAATAAACAGTGAGATAGAAACATATAAAATTATTGAGAATTTATTTGCAAGCCAAGATATAAATATTGAAAGAAATGATATGGAAGATGTAATTCAATGAGGCATGTTGGAAGGATGGTTTAGGGACAAGTGTGATATTGATATCTCCTTTAAAAGAAGTAATTTCTTGATCTTACAAATTGGAGTTTGAAACTACTAATAATGTTGAAGAATATGAGGCCTTGATTCTGGGCTTAGAAGCTATAAAGAAATTGAAGATTCAAAATATTTCAGTATTTCGGGATTGGGATATAGTGTTTCAACAAGTTAGAGATCCTTTTCAAACCAATCATCCTAGATTAAGGCAATAAATAAATCAGATATGGGATCTTGTTAGAAATTTCTTTCAAGCTTTCAATATAAATTCAATTCCAAGAGATCAAAATCAACAAGTATGCTCTGTGACAACATCAACTCTCACTTTAAGACCACATGCATGACCATAGTTAAGGAATGAAGTTGAAATTAGATGTATACCCTTTATTCTTGATAATATCAAACATTTACGATTTAAGGATTATGTTATGTGAATAGTTTGATTCTTCTGGATCCATGACAATGTGTTATTTTGAGTCAACGTTAGCAAGTATTTGAAGATGATAAAATGATTAAAAGATACTTGGAATTGTTAAATGAATTTTCTGCCACTCATATTGATCAACAACAATAAGAGCATGGATTGGAATAAGAATACTACAAGCTTGAATGGATAAATGTGAGAGCCAACCATGAAATCATGTAATTAAATAACAATCTGATTCCAAAATGTTTAGTACCTCTTGAAAAATTGTTTGATAATAATCATGTGGATACAATACCATCTATACGTTCACAAACAAAAGAGGCAGGGAATTGCAATATTGTAACTAAGGAGGAACCCAAATTCATCAATCTTTCAAAATCCCTCTTCGTTGATATGAAGAAAAGCTATGTAGATCTATTCAAGGAATGTGTTGATGTGTTTGCCTGAAGATATGAAGATTCTAAGAAAATATGACCCTATTATTATTCAGCATAAAATACCTTTAAGTATAGAATCAAGACCTTTTAAACAAAAATTAAGCCCATTCAATCCTATTATTCAACCAAAAATAGAGAAAGAAATAAAGAAGTCCGTGGATGCAAAAATTATAGTTCCTCTAAGGTATTAAAAAAGTAGCAAATTTAACTGTTGTAAGAGGAAAACTACGGAAATAAGACACTGTTTGGATTTTGGGAATCTAAAGAAATTTTATTTAAAAGATAATTATCCCCTTCCAAAAATGGATCACATTTTGCAAAAGGTAGTTGGATAATATAGAATTCCAATTATTAAAGGATTTTTATGTTATTAGTTGTTGGTAGTCTAGGAGGATGATAAATCTAAAACTAGTTTTATTACAACTTGGGGTACATTCATGTATGCAAAAATGCCTTTCTGGGTTGATGAATGAATGGGTGAAATTCCAAAGAGCCATGGACTTAGCTTTCATTGGAGAAATAGATGAAATTTTTGATGTTTATTTAGATGAATTAACATTTTTTTCTACTTCAAATTTAGAGCACTTAAGGAATTTACACCAAACATTCCAAAAATGTATAAGATTTGGTGTTTTTTTAAACACAAAAAAATTGCGTTTTGCAACGAAGGAAGGAAAGTTTTTAGGCCGCTTTGTCTCAAGAGGTGTAAAAATTGATCCTATCAGAGTTGAAGCAACCAACATTATTGATCTGTCCAGAAAGGAAAAATAATTTTAATCTTTTTTGGGTAAAATTAATTTCTTAAGGAGATTCATTCCCATCTTTTGAAAAATAGTTAGAGACATAACTGACACGTTGAAAAAGTATCATGATGTTAAATGGTCTACATAAGCTAGGAATTACTTTGACCAAATTAGAAGGACTTTGGATGAAGCACCTATATTGGTAAGTCCAAATTACACCAAGAAATTTATTATTTTTTCCTCTGCTTCTAGGAATACTATTGCAATTGTCCTATTATAGAAGAATAATGCAGAGTTTGAATAGCCAATAGCACTCCTTAGCAAGGCTTAAAGAGATGTAGAGTTCAAGCATGATATTTTGGGAAATAGGTTAGCACTAGTAAAGGATTTGAAATAATTTAGAGCTTATGTTTTACATTCTAAAATTGTTTCATATGTGCCTAACCATATTGTCAAGAATATTCTTTGTTAATCAGATAGTGATGGAAAAGGAGGAAGGTAGATAACCAAGATTCAAAAAATTGACCTTCAAATTAAGCCCACCAAGTTAACTAAAGGTCAAGGATTGGCAAAGCTATTGATTGAATCAAATGGCGGAGTTTTGGGAATCTTATTTTACAAGTTTTAGGAGATCTTGTTGTTATGGGAATAAGTCCCCTAGGGCTTTGGGTCAGAACCCCAACAGAGCAAGAGTAATCTACAACAAGAAACACACATACAACTCAGACAACGTGCTTAAATAAACAAACTATGCGAGGATGAACATACCCGGATGTCCTTCGTTTGGGTAGTTCCAGCCAGGGTTCAAACCCTCTGCAACTCTTGATGATCTTTGAATATGCAAATCAACCAATTCGAATACACATAACAACATATAGATAAAGAATTTTAATGAAATCAACTTTATATCATATAAGTAAATGGTTAGTTATACATCAAAATAATCATTCATACATGAACCATAACAATAACATTTGATGCATAAACAAAGTTGATCTCAGGAACAAGACATCATTTCTTTTTATTGTAGAAAACTATAATAAACATGGAAAGAGTTCACCTGAGTCTTCCTCTTCCGGCTCCAAACGAAACCATCCTCCAGGTCTGTCCAGTCCCAGTCTTCAACAACCTCCTGCCATAACCAATATCATGATATCTCAAGCAAGTAGGAGAATATCAACACTCAAGGAAACAAGGGTTTCCTGAACTTGGGGAAGTGCTTGAAGCATAGGGATACTTCAGACTTGATTAGGTGATAATCTCAGTATAGTATTTCTATCTCTTCTCTCCTCCTTAAGGTCTTCCCATATAAGTATTTTATACTTCTCCCAAATTAGTTTTTTAGTTGGGAAAGAGTTGGGAACAGTTGGGCCACGGGCACTAGGAGGTAATCAATAGGTAAAACCCGTGAACTCTGCCCATAGTTAAGGAAATTTAATTTTTTAAAGTGTTTTAACACATATACATGGGTTGGGTATTGACTAGCTCGCGTTTACATGCTTTTATCACAGGGCAAAGTAGCGTATAGGGAGTAAAACACTGTTTTTAAAATATTTGGACCAAGTCTAGAAGGAGGGGTTGCCCTAGGCCATAAACCAAGCATCAAAAATACCAAGAGTGATATTTGGAGCTATAACAGATGCCCTCTAATATATGAGGTCAAAAGGGGTACATGATGGCCGAAATGTATTAAGTATATGGAAAGGAAACCTGTCGAAAACTGAGAAGGACTTCACTGGATTCCAGCTCGCCAAGCCATCAAAAAGAAGATCAGAAAGAAACAACTGTCTGAGGCAGGCATACCGATGCTCAGAGAAAGTAAAGCATGTCCGCATATCAAGTACAAGCGGATCCACTATGTATGCAAGTATAAAATATTGAAAGTACACAATGGATCATCTGATCGTGATTGAACAAGTACATGTATTAACATCACATATATAAGAAGATGATCAATGAAGCTGAAGGATGAAGTTGATCACTGATGTCAAAAACCGATCCCAACAGTACCAAATGAACATGATGGAATAAGATGATACTACATCGCAACTCGGATGCTAGCATATAAGATGTCGTTGTGAAGGACTCGAACATATAGTGTGGATGGTGTCAACTAGCAGCAACTGAAAAGTGAAACAAAGAATGCTAATGCAACCCGAGGTCTTCACCAACTGCCGTGGTACATTTCTACACAATGGGAATAAATTATCTGAAGTTGACCATGTGAGAAATCATTTGATTACTGGTCATTGATGCATACTGTTAACAAACACGAGACTACTCACCGATAATGATAATGAGAGTCAAGGTACCCAGTACAATCTAACAAGTGCGATTGAATGAGTTGAGGTCGAAAACCTGGAAGAATCTACCAATTAGGGGACAATGATGGTTTCCCTTTGTTGATAGCAAAGGATCTACCACTGATGACGGCAAACCCCAAGGTACTGCCAAATGGACTCTAGATCTTTACCCCAGAGCAATGATTCATAGTTGATAGGAAAAGATCAGCCAGAAGGAAGGCATTAAGGCATCCTTCATCAATCTAGAGTGAGTGTAACCCGCAAGCCAATAATGTGGAAGGAATCAGATGAAAAAAGATGTAGTAACCCAACCGAAGCACATTTTCGGTGTACACAAGATGTAGCTAGCGCATGATAGAAACCCTTTGAACCAACCAATAATGAAAGCTAACACAGAGGTGAGGAATTGACCAATAGGGTCAAATGGAAACCAAGGCACTACACGAATCCTAGTGTGTGATAATGAAAGTTGATGTCGAACACAAGGGAAACCACTTAGTCAAAGACCCATGATACTGATTGATGCTGAGCACAAGGTGACCTATCAATCATGAAAATAGGGCCAGAGTGCGACTCTAGGCCTGCCCTTAGATCAATATGTCGTCGTCGATAAGGACAAGTGTTTCTGGGAAAACTAGTGTCTATTCAGAGCTGCTAGTCCCACTAAGATGGGTAGCTACCTTAGAAACAAATAATTCAAAGCTATTTGAGTTTTCCTCCATATACTTGTATATCTCTGAATCTTGTATTTGTGTATGCATTTGTATGGTTAATGTACATCTGATCCTATATTGTTTATGGTTATAGATCTCTATGCTTTGATGGTATTTTGCTACTTTGACTCTACAGGTGTTCTTTGAAGCGGGACAAGTGAGAAAGGAGTGGCGAAAGTTCTATCAAGGGAGGGAGGAAACGAGAAAAGAGCCAAGCGAAAGACTGAGGTTGGTACTCTCTACTTCTCTCTCATCTATCTCTCATAAAGGAAAACACAAGTAACTTTGAATTGTTTGTTTCTAAGATAGCTACTCGTCTTAGTGGGACTAGCAGCTCTGAATAGACTCTAGTTTTCCCGGAAACAAAATGGCGACTTTGCTGGGGAGTGAATAATTTGTTTGTTTGTCCTTGTTGTTTGCTTTATAAACTACAAACAGAGCCTGAAGTTAAGCCAGCTAGCCTTCGAATTTCTTTTGCTATGCAACTACAAAGTAGATCAACGCTGCTTCAGTCAATCTTCAGGTTGGTTTATAAACTGAACAACTGACTTGCAAACATCGTAAGTGCCCTGGTGGTAGCTCAAATAACCTCATTAGATCAGCCCTTATACTTTGTGAAAACTGCCTATCATAAGCTCAGCCTAAACCCCTGAACTTGGCTGCAAATTGTGAGTAAAAACCAAGCTTAGTATCGTCCCTGGACCATCGCACTGTCTCTCATTGGAATTCTGGATGCATTGCACCTCCTGTGTGCTGCAGGTGAGATGCATCCCTGTTTCCCTTAAGGACAGGTGTGATGATTGAGTGAGACTGTTTCTGCCTCCAGATTTTGGTTTTTTTCTTCATTGTTTTCAGCTCCATTTAGTAGTTTTGTTGTCTATGATCAGTATATCACTGTTGAAACTTTCTTCCTTTACATTATTCAACCTCCATTGATAAGGAATTGTGAATGTTTTTTTATGTATTTTTCATCATTTATAGTCATCCTTTGCAAATAGTAGCTTAATCGAACTGTCATCTTTTGATTTGAAAGTGTCACAACTGTCGTTTTCAGTTAAGAAAAGAGTGTCGTAAAGTCTTCCTCTTTTAGATAGTCGATTACACTTTTGCCATTGTATTTGATTTGAGTTATCAATTCTTTGAAGTGTCGAAAATAGTTTTCTTTTGAAATTGAAAGTGTCGTCTTAATCTTCCTTTCGTTTTTGAAAAGAAATTGCTAAAGTGTCGCTTTGAAGAAAAGTAGTTCACATCTATACTTAGTTTTCTTTTTGTCATTATCACATTAAGGAAACGGAAAAACAAATACATGCATGTGCATTTGCATTTAGACTGCATGCGGAAATCGATTTAGGAAAAGTGCATCTAGTGTGTGCTCTCTGCTCTATGTTGAAAGAATTTTACTCTTCTTTCCTTAGTAGCTATGATTTTCATTGCTAAAAGAAAATAAACAACTGTTTATCATCTTAGATTGCATATTTAGGAATTGCATATCTACATCACGTGGTGAACCTTGAAAGGCAAACTTCTTAAGAAAGATCAACTGTAAAATAAACCTCAATGAACATAAAAACGCTTTGGAACCTAATGCACATCGTCTAGAAGTCTAGGCTAGAGACGTATTCCGGCGTTGTAAAGCTTGGTAACTATCATTTTCATCGTAGGTTGGGTGATTCCTCCTCTTTGATACGACAAGTGCTAGTGCGGACTTGTGCTCCCATGTACCGTCGAGTATATATTGGGAGACCACAATAGGCTATATCCTTTATCCTTAGGAAGCCGTGTCTGCCGCCCTATCGATCGCAATGCACTGAACACAACATTCGAGAAGATTGATTGCCATACATAAAAGTATATTGCAGTTTTGTGATTGGTTTGGTAATCCCTCTGTTTAGACTTCTAGTAGTCACTTTCATTCCTTTTTAGATTCCTTAAAAGAAAAGGTCCATCTGAGCACTTGTCACTTCAGGATCATTAAAAATCGAAGGTGACTAGAATAATCTTTAGCTTTTTCTCGACTCTTAAAAATTGAAAAAGCAAGTTGTGTCAAAGCATCATAAAATTTATTTTAATCCGAATAACATCACTGTTCCCTCGTTGGTCTTAGGTTTAGAAAATGGAGTCCACCAATCAAGGATTTCCCTTTGGGGGGAATCCTAGTCCTTTCTCTTCTTGGGGAGATATTGGTGCCCCTTACATGGATACATTGTTCCTTCTAGGATTGACAATTGGCTTGCCAGTATGGCTTTTCTCTACCTCTGTCATTCAAAACACCGTAATTCCTGAGCAATCAAATCAATAACCAGATGATACTGAAGTTTTCCCCCCACCTTCTACTTCATTTGTTTCTCCCTCTCCTTCTTCCTCTTTTCTTGGTGAAGCTAGTAACACTAAAAACCAAGTTACTGAGAAGAAGAAGAAGAAGCCAATGGTGAAAGGGGGCAACTTTACATCGTTTGGCGAAAATAGACATAGTGCACCATCCAAACCTAAATTTCCATGTGTCATTTGCAAATGGGACCACTATCATCGAGATTGTCCTTGCATCCCATGGATCTTAAGGGACTGGTCTCCCTGTTTGCACAATCCGGTGTCTTCAACCTCTGTCGATCATGTTGAGAGTACACCATCAACTAGTGAGAACAAAGTCAATGGATAGAAAGGAAGATCTAAATTTCCTTGTAGTCTATGTGAAGGTGAGCATGCCCTCCACCGTTGTCCTTTCCTAGATGAAGCTAAAAGAGTCTTGGATAACCGTCCTACTTCACCGCAGCGACTTCCTCCTGGATACAAGAAACTCTTTCCGAGTATATCGCTAGTTGAAAATCTGACTGACACACCTCTGTTTTCAGTCGAGATGCCTATCATTGAAGATAAACCCTCTGAGTCCACACTGGACCAAATTCAACAGGTCGAGATAACAGTCGACCCAGTCTTGCCTTCAGAAGGTTCTCCTTCAGATGATATAGTCTCCAAAGAGAATGAGAACGACACCATTCAAATTATTTTTGCTAACATAAAATCCGATGAACATGGGGGCAATCTACTCGTTCCTTTATCGCAAGAAGGAAGTTCGTCAGTTCAAAAGATTCATCCGGCTGTTTATTTGGTCCCTCCTCCAAGCAATCTAGTCGTTTCCTTTGATTGGAATCTACTAGCGAGACCCCGCCTACCATCTAATGTGCCATTCCGGATCAAAGTACAAGCTTATAGAATGATCATGGCTGGCACTATCATAGATGAAGGGGCTTCCATGAGTATCCTTTCCTCAACTGCTTGGACAACGCTTGGTTCACCATCGCTTCTGCTTGAGATTCGAAATATGTCAGGCTTCAGTAAAGGAACCAGTCGACTGTTAGAGATCCTTCCAAATTTGCCTGTAACTTTGAGAAGGAAAACCATTCATCTAAACGTGATGGCAGTCCAAGGGCCTCTAGATTACAATCTACTCCTTGGGTGTGACTACATTTATAGCATGAGAGCTATTGTTTCCTCACTCTTTCGAGTGATGTGTTTCCTGTATGAAGGCAGAATGGTCCAACTCATTGACCAGCTTTCCTTCCCTTGCTAAAACACAACTACTAGTCAAATGCCATCCCTAACTTGTCTTTTTGCACAAGGAATGTCTCATCAACCTCTAGTCTGTCCACCTGATGATCGCGAGTGATTCAATGAATGTGACGAAACCCAGGGGGCACGTGCCTTGGCCTGCTTCAGCAGGAAAACCCCAGATATAAGATATGTTTCTGTTGTGGCCAGCAACAACCCCCCCTTTCTCATTTAAGTGTTGTACAAAATACTAAATGAATGGGGACCCTTAGTTAAAATTTAGGAAAAGCAAGAGTTTCCTTTCTTCAAAATAAGGTTACCATCGTAAGCTTAGGAAAGATCTTTTGAATACTTTAAAACCTAAGTTTATGATGAGAAAAGATTCTTTAAAAAGCTGCATCATAAAATAATAGATAAGCACCTCCATTTTGGTATAATCCCGGTATGTGCAAGATTCTCGTACTAAGAAATATATCGCATCGCAATAAGGTAATGCCAATGAGAAAGACTTCAAGATTTTCCGATTTGTGATAACCCCGATCGCAAGATCGCATATCGCAGGGAATGGGATAACAAAATATGGCAAGCATAAAACTTCTGCGATCTGCGATGTTGTGATATCACGATAAAGCGATGGTTGCGATATTAATCCAAATCAACTCTGCAATGTCATATTTGTAAGTCGGTGCGAGAGCACGATAGTGCAATAATGCGATGTCACGATCTGCGACGATTGCGAACCAAATCGCAAAATCACTCCATCACGAATCTTTCGGGCATGTTATTCAAAGAAAGCAACCTACCATAATCTGACTCAAGATCATGCGCTTTTAATGATAATAAAGGAATTAGTTGTCATATATTAAATGTAGACACGTGCTTTTGCAAAGAATTACTTCACGTAAGGTGGCATATTTGATATATCTGCTGCATTTAAGACTCTCCCATCACCTTTCTTGATCAGTCATTTTCATTTCGCTTGTGAGCTGCAGGAACGAAGAACGAAGGACGATACCAAGCCATACGCAGGAAGAAATGGGAAAGAAAAATAAGGCTCAGGGCTCTGAGGTGAAGGAAATGGCACCTTTATATACAGACACAACTTGTAGCAGAGACGCAGGGATATCGACGTGGGAAAGCATGTACAGACTGCTCGAAGAAGAAAACCCCAGAATAATGAAGGTTACCGCTGTCGCAGACTCACACGGCTCTTTCGAAGCATCCTTAGAAGAACTAGCGTGCTCATTCCTTCATCGGATAGCAGCAAGGCCCAAAATTCTCCCATATATGGATATGATCAAGTGGATACTTTAAAATGCAGAAATGAACAACAGACAGTTCAAGATGCAAGGACATGGGCTCATCAGGTCATTCGCTGCATAAGACTTAAAGCTCATGTATCATCTTCCTGAACCGCAGGCGACTTACAATGCACAATTCATTAAAAAATTTGTGGCGGAGAACCCAAACCTATCAGAGACCACCAAAGATTGGTCCAGAAAAGATGAACCTCTCAAGAAAGATAAAAACGGTATGTACAGCACTGGTTCCCTCACCTATCCGTATTGTATTGCTACGACCATGCTTTGTAGATTATTTGGGATGCCAGATATCAATAAGTTTTTGTTTGAATGGTTACCATTGATCGATGCTACCACAAATGCCGTTATTATAGATTGGGCCAAGATCTTTTCTGATAACCTATTCACGGCTATTATCAATTACCGGTCTAAAAGATCCATGTCTCAAAGGATCTATCCTCCTTTTTACCTATCCACATATGTTATGGATTCTATTTGTTATGTGTCTAAATTTCCTGCTATGGGTTGGAAATGGACAACTCAGGACCCATTGCCCATCCATGTTTATCATAAGATATTATGGGATTCTCAGTTCATTCCACATTTCTACCAAATTTGTCACGGGCTTATCTTACCCATGTATAGAATGATGTATGATAAAGACCCCCCGAGGTGCTCACCTGAGGCACAGATAGATATCATCCCCATCGCAAGATGGTTCGGAGAAGAATGGTTCACCTGTATTAGAGTATTTGGAAGCACCGTCCCCCCTCATGTCTTGCCTTTGTATATTCCTGAAAAACTTCTGGCTCGAGAAATTGCATATCAAACCTTTTCAGAAGGCGGCCTAACTAAAGAGCTAAAAGACAAAAAGAAGGCCATATGGCCACAGTTTCCTGTAGCTTTTGGGGCCTTTTCATTGTTCGATGTAGGTCACGCATTCACCGAAGTAGAGAATATGAAGTGTCTACAATTATTTAAATTCCCGGCAAGGCCATTTGACCCAAATGAGGTTGCCCAGGATTTCACAACGACAGTCAAGATAAAGTGTTTGTTGGAAAAAAAGATTTATTTGATGATATATTTCAGAGTAAAAGATCACTTCAGGAAATTTTGTGGGAAGCTCAATCGTGATTGTCTCCAGATGACCTCCAAAGATTCATGGTATACAGGGAAAGAAGACTAGCCAGTGTTCCTCTAGAAAAGCTGCAACTACCTGCCAGAGAACCTACTCCAAGCATTAGCCTCAGTGGGAATTCAAGCACTTTCGGATCTAAATCTAAGACTAGACAAGAAATGCCTGGGCATTCTAAAGGATCCGAAAACAATCAAGATAGGAGCGAAGAGTCAGCTAAAGACACCGCTCAGTCAATGGAATTTACACGACAGCAGGTTATCGCCTCCCTGCCAAGAGATGTCCCCCCTCTCGTCATTGAAGCACCACCCATCATAACAGAATTAGATAAGGAATGGGAAACCTTCAACGAACTGATCAATCTTGAAGGACAAGCCCCAAAAACACCTATGAGCAATACACAGGTAGCACAAGAAGTGGGCTCAGCGTTGCTCTTCAACGAGCGGGACGATCAAATCAGGGAGGCAGAACAAGCAGAATGGAAGCAGAAGGCGCCAGAAAAGGGAAAAGCGGTCCAAGCACTAAACAGGTTAAATTGGGAGTGTTACTGGGCATACTTGGTGAAGTCGCATAGTCAGCAGATGACTGTGAAATGTATCATAAATGCGGCCGAGAAAGTGGTGCCAGCTCTCATAGATTCCGTTTTCTCAGCCCAGCTCAAAGAAGAAGTCAGCCAGCCGACTCTCCTCAAACCAATGATGAATGCATGCAGCTTTAAAGATCAGATTCAGAAGTAGCTTAATTTAGAATGTTGTTTTTACTTAAAAAATTAGATTAGAAAAAGGACGGTCATTTGAAAACCGCATCCTAAATTTTGTAAATAAACTATTATTAGAATTAGGAAGTAGTATTTAACCCTTCTCATGCATTTAGAGAAGGGTCCAGAAATTTGTCAAAAACTTGTCCTCAGAACATGCACTTCTACACCCTCAGAGGAGGTTTTGATGAATGAATGGATCAAGGTTTATTAATGTTTGCATTTGATATCTGCTACTGATGTTGCACTTCTGTACTCTTGGTAGATATTAGAACAAGTAGAGATAAATTATTGTTGCTTGAAGCTTATGAGTAGGACCAATCACAAATGGTACTTTTTTCTCTTGGCCATTTCTGCTTATATTCTTAAAGTGATATACGGTTTTTAGTTGTTTATATGTTATTGCATGAATGTTTGAGTTACCATTTGGCACTTTTGTACGGTGGAGTCATTTATTTATGTTTGATATATGAATAACTTATTATGCGATATGCTGTTCACAACTGTTTTGCCTAACTTTTTATGCAAAGTGGTTCATCTTAACCGATTTCCATTCTTATGATAGCTGAATGATCTTTATTACCAGTTATTATTTGAAATCTCTTTAGATCGCATAATAGAAGAAATACATCCCGGGTTAGCATAGATTAGATGTGCTGTTTTCATTAGATTACAATAACATAGAATTAGATTAAAGTAGCTTAGATTAGAACCCTTAGATCAACATCATCCAACTCTGCACACACACACACCCTTAGATTGGGAAACTGGTCCCATTATTCCCAGTCGGACCCGCTACACCAAACGGATAAGGAGCTGCCAACCAAGGTCCGGACCGGGTGGGTATCCCCCTTGTTGTCGACCCGATTTTCGGGGCTTCAACATATTTGGCGCTAGAAGGAGGGCCGGGCATAGTGTCTGTTGGAATGGTTTGAAATCGTAACATTTGAATTAGGATGGCTGCTCACAAACTTCCCATTTGGAGTTGCATCCATGTTCGTGCCTCTTCCAACACTCCACCTGAAGTGGTAAGACTCTTGTCTCAGGTAAAATTCAATGGTAAGAATAATTCTTCTGCTTTTAATCATGCCCTTCAATTTATTCAAAGTGTTTCAAGTTCGAACGTTCAAAGAATTGATGAAGGCATTTTATGCAGAATTTTTACTTTCACATTCACGGCGGAAGCTAGAAAATGGTGTAGAACCCTCCCAGTTGCCTCAATTCATAGTTGGGACCAATTTGTCAAGGCTTTCATTTGTAAATTTGATTGCTATGATTATGATCAGGTATATGATGAAATTGAGTATCTACGAAAAGAAGATGAATTTGTTAGGGATTTTAATATGCGATTTCATCTTGATTGTCTAAAATATGATCTTGAAAATGAACTCATGAATGAAGAATCTTTAGATTATGCTGAGCATTCCCTACCTCCTATGTCCGATCCATCAGAAATTAGTCCAAGTCTTGTTTTATTTTCTTCTAATAGGAATGAAAATTCCAATTTGAATTTGCCAATCACTCATGATGAAGAAACTTCCCAAAGCTTGGGAAACATGCCTGCTCTAATGCAAGAAGACAAAAGTGAGAACGTTGAAAGAAAGCCTGCCTTGGAACCAGAAAGAAACTTGGAGACAATGTTAGATAATATCATCGCAAGTCAACAAATGCAGACGCCAAGGTTAGAACAACAAATTAATTCTCTTTCGGAAAATACAAACACGCAAAGGTATGATCTAAAGCCCGATGTCTACAATGAACGTGATGAACAAGAATTTTTTCACGATGATATTTTCAAATGCATTGTTTCAGAATCACATAATATCTTATGATAAACATGGATGGGCAATGGGTCCTGAGTTGTCCATTTCCAACCCATAGCAGGAAATTTAGACACATAACAAATAGAATCCATAACATATGTGGATAGGTAAAAAGGAG
>Ga0115842_100485_pt1 | contig 16004 bp, 16 predicted proteins | sample InSIn2SAF170_2_FD_83856 | JGI IMG/M metagenome (GOLD analysis project Ga0115842, IMG submission 83856)
TCTTTGCGATGCTGGAGTACCACCTCGTACTTCTGGCGCATGGGCTTCTAGTTTTCGTTCTGCCTCTGATGCTGCATCATTCAAACGATCAGCAACTGCACGCATCGACATTTCGCGAGCTTGAAGCTGTTCTGGTAGAGCCGGCGTTTTGGATGAACCATAAGCATATGATTGTTGTGTTTGGATTTCTGGTAAAGCAGGATTTGAGATAGCATCTCTAGGTGCCAGCGATTGTCGCGAAACATTACGAGACGATCTTCTTGCACCTGGTGTATCTTGTGGCAATGCGCTTGCCGGTCGAGTAGAGCGTGCAGGTGTTGCAGCACGTTGTCGAATCGACGAACGTGGCGGCATTTTGAATGTCGGTAGAGGTTGCAAGTTAAAAGAGTTCTTCGAGGATATGTAAACACTTGAGTTTTGTATTCTCACCAAACAACTTCAGTCATGGGTTTCTAGATCGGTTTGCTGATGGTTGAGTATTGTGAGGGATCGATTAGGAGGGTCCTGACAATGCTTCCTGAGTAAAAGGGTTATAATCATGCAGTCGTGACCACCTTCCACCCCTCCAAGGTGCTCTGATGTTGCCTTCGAATCATATCCAGACAACACTACGCTCGAAGCACAGAACGTAGCATCAGATTGTAAGGAAAACGCGTGAATGAATCGTGTCGATAACTGCAACTCGATCTTTTTGTTACACAATGTACAATTGCCGTGTAATTTTTAAACAATCATCACGCGCAATTCCTGTGAGACAGTTGATCCTATAGTGACAGCTTTCTTTAACCACGAGATTGGTACTACACCTCATGTTTACACGGCAACTTAAAGAATGTGGTGGTGAATTTCAGCCGCGTCTGTTCACTAGCGCGACCGGGTCGTTTTGAGCTTGAGCTTTTGGGACTAGTGCTATTCCTGACTAAGCTAAATCGCAGCATGGTTGGCGTACCCTCGGTACGGTAACATCTTTGACGTTGAAACTATAGGCGAGAAGGACGAAGTAGCACTCTCACTTGGGGGTTTGAAGCGCTAGTTGAGGGAAAAGAGTATCGTTGATATATAACATTATTCTAAGTATATTTCTATCGTGGTATACAAGTATCTAGTGTAAATAACGCTTCGCTAATCAAACATTAACCCGTATCTCATTACATCTCATAGACCTCAACCGGAGAGCTGATTGTTCTCACACCTGGCTCTTCTCAGAAACATGCGCTCCAATTGGAAACTGAAGCTCTGATCCCACAGTGGAAGAACTTTCGCTTGAAGGTCTCTGCAAGGATTGAGTATCCGATTCTTGATCTTCGGTCTTCTCCGCAAGTTTGGCATTGATTGAATAGCTTCCTGGCCCCTTGCTGCCATTTGGAATATGAAAGAGTAGATCAATGCGAAGAGTCAAATACATGACAAGCGCAATGATCTCGATGGCGAAGTTAAAGAAGTAGAAGCTCCATTTAGCATTCCACCATGGTGGGTGTGCTGCGAGTTCTGGTGTCCAGCTGATGAACACAGTAGCAGTTCTGAATCCCGCTCCGAGGCATAGCAATACGCTCACACTTAGCACGACGGCTGCTTTGAGTGTCATTGATCCTCGGCCGAAGTGATCTGGCTCAGACTTTTTGGGATACAGCAGTGCGAAGCCCGTGATCGGAAGAGGTAGAACAGCGATGAAGAGGAAGTATGAACTCGCAGTTCTTTGCATATCAAGGTCAATGTTAACAATGTTTTTGGTTGTGGTGTTGAAGATCTGAATAGTAGCTGTAATCACCATTACGAGCAGCAACGGGACCAGGGCGTATAATACCAAGAAAGCCGTTGATAGGCCTTTGTGCCAGCCCAAATGTGGATGAAGACCTCGGAGGACGCGTTGCGCAAACATCAAGTTGATGATGAAGAGGAGGAGGACGCCAGCTGCAACAAAAATTGTGGCAGCAAGAGCTAGTCCTTGATTTTGAATATTGCAGGTCCAGGCCAATCGCAGAATGCAGGTGAAAATTCGCGAGATACAGAAGCCCATGCTAAGTTGGTTGAAGATGAACTTGTGACCGCGAGCATTGTTCTTTCGCATGATAATGAAGTTTGTGATGCCACATGCTAGGTAGAGAACGAGGAAGACTGCTGTTGGTGCAATATCTGTATTCACTTTTGGAAAGCCCTCAGGTACGTGAACGCGTGTCATCCATGCGGGATGGCTGGACATTTTGATGGTGCTAGTGCTTGAAGTTGATGGTTGGTGTTAGTTTGGTTTGAAGGCTTGTTAGGAAATGTTTGCTGTGGATCGAGAAAGATGGTTGTTGTTCTTCTGGATGTAGCTGGTGTTGCTTGTATGAACATTGTGGCGTGTCTAGTGAATCCTACCTTCGTATATATATGCATTGTTTTCACCTTTGGTTGACGTTATAGATCACTCGTCAACAGCAAGTTTCAAGAAGGGATGTTCTGAGAGAGCGAAGGCCGAGACGGATGAACTGAGGTGCGCGAGGTGAATAGCCCACTTTTACCTTCCAGTAGCAGTAGCTTTTGACGAATGGAAAAGCTGCGACTCGGATGAACTATTCTGAAACGCGAACGCCAACGGAGCAACAAGCGGTGCCGTCCACCGTCCGCTTTGACCGTTCAGCCAATGCAAGCACAGGCGTCGTGGGTGGTTGCCGATTAGATAACTAGTCGTGTTACTGTAAGCGCTGATATCCTGAAGTTCTTGGTGATGTCATGTCATTCATGGACCCCCTCCAAGCCCTCGTCGCCCTTGAACGTACGCGGATGTACGAACCTGCCTTGTGCACGCGCAGTCCATGGTGAGTTTGAAAAGTAATGGTTGACACTGTCCCTTTCAAGTCTTAGTAGAGGGTCAAGACCAATTAAACGCGTACAGATTCCAGTGAGCGGGATCCATAAAGTCGTTAGGCACCCTGAGTGGTGAAATTACGCTAGCATTTACTTCTTAAACTCGTCAAGTAGGCAGCCTGCTTCATGATCATAATCCGTTCGATCAATACACCACCACAACACAGATCTGAATACAGTAGTTAGTAGGCTGATACAAGCAGAAATGGCACCACCGTCAACAGGCGCTCTCAGCGCCGACTCAATCCTCTCTTACATCTCAAAAAGCATTCCCTCTAGCGACCAGCAGAAACAAGCGCTTCAGAATCCATATGCCGCCATTGCCATATTCGCCCATGCCTGCATGCTTGCTGTCGGATTCAAGCTAGTTGGATTAGGAGAAGACCACAAGATCGAGGCTCATTCGGAAACAGCAGACGTACAACCGTTACCGTCAGAATGGGACAATCACTCTTCATATGCGTTTCGATACACCCATGCGCAGTCCTCGATGGAGTATCTCATCAAAATCAATAGACTAGGAAGCAAAGCTATCATCATGGGTGTGGGTCTAGGAGACGACAAAACTGCACAGCTGGAAGTCAAGGCTCAGGACTACATTTCCGAGAATTCGTTAAAGGATGTCAAAGCTGGTGCAGACACAAGTGAAACCCTCAGAAATGCATTCATATCCTCAGGGCGAATAGCAGACTTGAGCTCATTACTCAAGCTCAATATCATACAAAAGCTAGCGCCTGGCCTACAGAAGGAAGGGTATGAAGACTCAGCAGAAACTACTCAAGAACGAGGGCAGACATCAAGGTCAACGCAGGATCCAAGAAGAGGAGAAGACAGACCACCAGAGAGAGATCCGTTACGCGAGGATCAACCACCACCAGCTAGACCATACCCATTCGATGATCCTCTAGCTGTAAACCCTCGACGACCAAGACCGACTCCCGACTTCGCACCTCCTGGATTTGAAGATGAATATGAGTTGCAGAGACCAGGTCAGGTGTTCCCTGGTGGTCCAATCCAGCCCTTCGGTAACATTGGAGATAGAGATCTGTATCCACCTGGACTTGGACCTCATGATCCACTGCGGATGGGTCCAGGTGGCTTTAGAGGTGGTGGAGGTATGCATCCTACATTTGATGATCCATTGTTCCAAGGACAAGGTGGACAAGGAGGTTACAACCCAATGGCGCCTCCAGGTGCAAGATATGACCCCGTAGGACCTGGTGATGGACCGCGAGAAATGAGGGGAGGCCCGAGATTTCCAGGTGGTCGTAGTGGGGGGGGTTTTGGAGCACCGCCCAATCCATTTGGTGGTTTTGGTGGAGGGGATTTTATTTAATGCTGAGAATGGTGGTTGCCAGCACCACGGAATTCCTCAGAATGACTTGATTGAGCACAACCAGACCAAGAGTGCGCGTACTGCGCTAGGTCTGTATCGCTGATAGCACCATTTTCCTTCATGGTATTGGTTTGTGAATACAATTATTCTTCAAACAGTGGAATGCCTCCTTAATAATCTTTATGCGCCACATGTGGCGTAGCTGCATTCCACCTTCGAGGCTTGGCTCGACTGATTGCTTGGGCGTCATTGTCTGCGCAAAGGCTTCGAGTGGTCAATACCGACAACAACAAGTAGACTAAATCTCCTGCCAGAAAGACCCGCTACCTGTTCAGATCTCTGGCTTTCACTGTCGACTGCAACATACGATACGCCAACTTCCTTGTAGCGACATTCCAACTCGAAAACCCAAACGACCGCATTTTGTCCCCGTGCCGTCTCCAGTAACCAGATTGCATAACCTCCTACGCGCTTGTACCTTACGTACACATACATCTTACTCTTACACCAGAGTCCAACATGGACTCGAAAATGGATGTCGATGTTGGAAAGCCCGCTCAGCCTCATGGACTATCCCCAGTATCCGACCCACAATCCATACCTACCTTGGACGGCTGGATTGAAAGTTTGATGACTTGTAAACAATTGGCAGAAAGCGATGTTTTGAGATTATGCGATAGAGTATGGCATCTTCTTATCGCGTACATGAGCAGATCAGCTTACAAGAGCAGGCACGAGAAGTATTACAAGATGAGTCAAACGTTCAGCCAGTGGTATGCATACACGAAAGAGCTGTGATAAGTCTCGAAGCTGACTAGAGCTACAGAAATGTCCGGTCACAGTCTGTGGTGACATTCACGGTCAATTCCATGATCTTATGGAGCTCTTCAGAATTGGTGGCCCTAATCCAGACACAAACTATCTCTTCATGGGTTTGTTACAGCTATCGCACCGATGTGTGCACCCATACTGACTTGCGATTGCAGGCGACTATGTTGACCGTGGTTACTACTCGGTCGAAACCGTCACCCTCCTCGTAGCTCTGAAGATCCGATACCCACAAAGAATCACTATCCTTCGGGGCAACCACGAATCCCGTCAGATCACCCAAGTTTACGGCTTCTACGATGAATGTCTCCGAAAATACGGGAACGCCAATGTATGGAAGTACTTTACTGACCTCTTCGATTACCTACCTCTTACAGCTCTGATCGACAACCAAATTTTCTGCTTGCATGGCGGTCTTTCTCCTTCGATCGATACCCTTGACAACATCCGCTCTCTCGATCGAATTCAAGAAGTTCCACACGAAGGACCCATGTGTGACTTGCTATGGTCTGATCCTGATGATCGATGTGGTTGGGGTATAAGTCCAAGAGGAGCAGGATATACATTCGGACAAGATATCTCGGAAGCTTTCAATCATAATAATGGTTTGACACTGGTAGCGCGTGCACATCAATTGGTGATGGAGGGATACAATTGGAGCCAGGATAGAAATGTGGTAACCATATTCAGTGCACCAAACTATTGCTACAGATGTGGTAACCAGGCAGCCATTATGGAGATTGACGAGCATTTGAAGTATACTTTGTAAGTTACAACGGCAAAACTCCTTGGTGGGGAGTGAGAAGCTAACATCTGAACAGCCTACAATTCGACCCATGTCCACGAGCAGGCGAACCAATGGTGAGCAGGAGAACACCAGACTACTTCTTGTAATCGACCTGCCCATCAAAAAGCAAGCGAAATAGAGAAAGCAAGCGAATAAGCATACTATACCACCTGCATTTCCTGAAAAGAAAAAAACACGGGCAGCCTCGTGTTAAAGATGAATGCAAAATGCTCCAAGAACAATGATTAAGACATGTTGTTGCAAGAGGAGCAAGCATGAAACCATACCCAACCCTTACGCCGCTTCAAAACTAGAAAACCGGCATGGTCAGACAATCACAGCGAGCGCGCAGGTAGACAAAAGAAAGCATGAAAGCATTAATGATCCAATTCTACCACTATCATCCAATTGTTTGAAGAAGCTTACCCAGCGCGCCCAAAATCACGAGTACAAGTTCATATTTGAGTTACTGATTCCGTTCATGCTTCATTCCATCTCCTCTCCTGTCCTGTTTGAGATTCTTAACATCAAGTCAGCGATAGACACGATGCCTCATCTCGTATTCCAAAAATGGCTGTAGATTTTCCAGGCTCAGCAGTCAACTTGTCCTACCTACCACTCACCGTGATATCATACACCTTACATGCTACACCATGACATCAAACCTGAACTACCTCCTTCGTTTCTCTACTCCTTGCTCCCCTGTCTTCTCTAGTTTCTCCAAACGAAAGGGTAGTTGTAGGTAGGTGTTTTCACATCGAACTATGCTACGATGAGCAGAAATCGTCACATCCTCACGTTCAGCTGAAGAAAAAAACGACGACAACGCGAAAGCTCAACATCTCCATGGATTGGATTGAGTTGAGACTGACTGGGCTGGTCCGGACTAGAATAGATTCGTGCTCCGTCGTGTCGTGTTGTCATTTAATACTGGAAGATGTGAAATTACACTCGATGCTCGTGGAGATCTCTCATAAGCAGAGGCAACGTGAATGCTTCAGAGCAGGTCAAGGGCAGTGGTTGTTTCTGGACGGATCTGGCGTGTTCGTCGTGCCGCGTATCATTCATTTAGTGAACGTCAAAATGGATGACATGAACTTGGCAGGGATGATGCTGATCTTGGCATTTCAGTTAAAGCGTTTCTGTGGTTGCTCGAGGTGGATTTGGAGGTGCTGTGGTCTGCGGACTTCCAGTTGCGATATGAAGTGGGGTGGTTAGGCGGGAGGAGTCAAGGTATGAGAAGTGAGAACGGGAAGAGGCTGAATGTACTGAGAGTATAGAGGGGGCCTACAGTGGGTGTGGTGTGGGACAGGATGGTATGCTATTCCAACAAGGATTACTGTGTATATGATGGGAGGAAGGAAAAGAAGGGCCTTGGCTAGGCCTAAACAGATGTATGGTGGACAGTGTGGTTTCGATCGGTCCACGCCATGACTCGTGACCTTCATTCTGTATCGTGCCGATACTGTCGTGGCCCCGTACAGAAAGCATATGCTAAGTGCAGGTGTATCGAAGTCCGAGTATAGTATCTATCTCATTCTTTCAACGCCATAGTCTATCGGAGCCCTATCAAAATTGATAACGGTTTCGAGATGACGTGCCCTCATCACCACTCACCCCATCGACGACCCTACGTCTGACCGCGTGGCACTCTCGCATCCGCTCCATTTTGCTCCGTATTAACCTCCCTCATTCCCGGTGGCGTCCGCATCCTCACGCCTTCTCCTCTTCCAACACTGTGTCCCCCACCATAAAACTGTCCGGGACTGAAACTTTGACCCCGTACATTTTCCCCTCTGGCGATAGCTGCTGCTGCCTGGGGGCTCAATATTTGGCCTTGCTGTGAAGGTCCTCTGGACATGGTCTGTGCACCACGTTGTGGACTGATTGTTTGCTGTGAAGTTGCTCTTCCTGATTGAAGCTGAGGGGGAGATGACAACGTGATACCCGGCATTTGAATGTCGCCTTCGCTTTCGTCTGTCGCGTCATGGTCGAGTTTTGATAACAAGCTCATGGAAGTTGGATCGTTGAATGTGCCAGTTTCGTGAATGAAGTTAAAGACTTCGGCAAGATGGTGGAGAAGCATTTGATTTAGAATGGTCTGTGCAAGGTCATCAGTATTGGTCTCGAAGCCGAGAAGTCTTCATTGAATGGACGTTGGCATGGAAATAGTTGAGGATATGTATGCGTGATGGAACGCACACAGTGAGGAGATCAGGATGCCTCAAGAGGAGTATGTGGAAGGGAAGGACAGTATTTGCCCAAGTTTGGCGAGGTGTAAGATGTTTCCCGAAAGCAGAACTGACTTACCTCATCACTCTGTATCAGCTTTCCATATCTTTTGCTGACCTTCTCAGGTTTTTGCCAGACATGGTGATCTTTTGCCACAAAGATCTTCGAGTGCTCCTTATACCACGAACTGACCCAAGCATTATTTGGATTGCTGATGGGTCTTATAGAGCTTTGACAGATAAATGCAATAACACCGCTCAGCCGATGATACACATTATCATGGTCGCTTAAAAGTTTGGCCACCGCATGGAAAGCATTGCCAGCTCCAAGAAGCCATATTCCGCCGTCAAAGTCATATGGTTCGATGTAGTTCTCCCACAGGTATTCTGCAAGTTTGCCTGCTTCTTGTCGGGCAATATCCGTTGTCTGAGAGTTGTAGTCGACAGAAGTGTTGTAGTACGAACGATTCTCGTCAATGTTACGGTCGTTGGTGATTGTGATGTGTTCGGGAATATTAACGTCAATAACACCAATGCCCTGTTTTGCAGCTGTTTCGATGTAGGCCTGTGCGGAATCAAGCTAGACAGTAAGTCAATGAGTTTCAATTCACGTACGTAGAGACAGATAAAAGCAGTAAGGAAAGGTAGCGCTTACCATCCACGAATCATGTGGCTTTTGCTGGACAGTCTGCGGATTCTGGTTCGAGATGATATCTGGTGGGTCATGGAAGAAAACTATGAGATGCTTTTTGTTCTCGTAGCCCAAGGTGGCCAAGACTTGTTTGTTGAAGGATTTGGAGATCTTTTCGCGGTAGATGTACAGTTCCGTCAACTTGTACCTATCATAAAGGTGTTGAGCTTGGTAAGCACGGATAATGTCATGAAGTCGTTCACCACCAAATATACCGTTGACAGGGGCTTTGGGATACATGCATCTCCAGTATCTTGATTGTATCTTTTTCACCTCGTCGATAACCTTGATCGCTGATGGCGTTGCGCTTGTTGCTTCGAGTCTGTCTGGTGGTTCGCCCATAAGTGTGCGGGTCACAGCAAGGGCTGAGCGAGAGATAGCACGGAAGTTGTAGCCACCTTCTAGACAGACAGCAACCTTTCCTCCGGCTAGCGACATGAGCATGTGGGTCATATGGGCGTAGCAAGGAGGTGTAACATTGCAACCACCAAGCTCATCGCCAGCTGCTGCATCAAAGCCTGCGGATACAACAACAAAGTCGGGGTTGAATGTATTGGCAATAGGCATGACCACATGTTGGAATGCATACATGTAATCCCCATCTCCCATACCTTTACTCTCCCAAGGGATGTTGACGTTGTAACCTTCGCCAGCTCCAGCACCACATCGATCCATGCCACCTTCTGGTCCTGACGGATAGAACTTGCCACCCTGATGAACATGCAGTGAAATGTATAGGATGTTTGGATCTTCGTAGAAGGCCTTTTGACAGCCGTTGCCGTGGTGAACATCCCAGTCAAGAATCAGTACTTTCCTGCATGCTTGACCAAATAGTTGCTGGCAAACGCGAGAGGCGACGCATGTATTGTTGAAGAGACAGAACCCCATAGTTTGGTGAACTTCAGCATGATGTCCCGGAGGTCTGATCACTGCAATGGCGTTCTTGACTCTCCTTTCCATCACAGCTTTGCATGTTTCGATGGCACCACCAGCAGATAACTTTCCTGAGTAGTACGACAGCCTGTTGAAGTAGATAGAGTCCATCATTGGTGATTCGGAAAGGTCTATCAAGTCATCATTTGACATGTCTTTGAATGTCAGTACAGATCCAGAAACATGACGGGACAAAGCTTACCTGCTGTACGCCTCACAAAATCGTAATGTTCTGCCGTATGAACGAGCTCGATTTCTTCCCTGGTTGCTTCCCGCGCATCGATCCGTAGGAGGGGTTGATCAACCATGAGCGAGTAGCCTTTCGCAACCACCAGGCCTGCCTCACAGAGTTCCTTGAAGATGTAATAGATTCGTCGGGGATCTTCAGGGTGAACAGCTTCAGCGGAGAGTGCAGATACCTCGGCGTGATACCTCATCCGTTCATCGTAACACAAACCGGTAGGTAGTTGGCGAATAGGTAATCCTTGTGGTATATGATGGTTGTCGTCGATTGAGGATTCGTCAGTGCTATCATAGTCCTCCATTTCGTCCTCAGATCCCGTCTCGACTTTGAGATCTTCAACATTGAGAGGGACATTGCCAGGATCAACCATATTCACATCAGACGTATCCATCTTGCAGCCAGGTTGTGCTCCACCTCCAACACTGATTGTCGTCAAACAACGATTACAGAGTTGCAAAGAGTGCAAACATGATCGCGTTCATAGCACGTCCTACGAACCTATCAGACCAAGAAGTGACATGAAGTGGGCATGCGAGATTAGCTTAACAACTTTGTGAAAGATTATACGTGGAAGGGCACAACAATGTATATCAAGGAAGGACTCGTGCAGGAGTAGCAAGGAAGTCACGCTAACAAACGTGCCAAGACATTCCCCAAGCCTTGTCCCGTCCAGTGATACCAAGGCAGGACATAAAGGGGTTTATGCGTGCTCAATCAATGTTGCCGCTCTGTTATAGTGCTTTTGAGTACTGCTCGCGAAACTTGACCTTTCATAGCTTCATAATCAGTGTCATTAGTACTACGGTTTCCCTTATTTGAATGACTAAGATAAATTCTCTCTAGTAACATCATTCTGCGATAGTCATCATAGGTTTTGTCGCATTGCATAAATCGTTTCGTACAAGCTCGCAGCGACTTTGAACTCGAGCCTCACGATAGATTAATGGAAACAACTTCAACGATGAAACGCGGGATGTGGTTTGAACACGTCTGCCAACAATGCTTAGAGCTTATTCATATTTATGTGCTAACGACGCACCTTCAGGAGTGACTGTCAGTCTATGTACTAAGCTAATGTTACCTCCTCATGGCTTGTTTCGATACGCTTTTGAAAAGTATAGAGTGCTTACGAAGCTGAGTTGTCACCAGTACATTCCTCTGAGACAGAGATATCTACTCCCTAGGAAGCATTTCCATCAACCTTGGCGATGTATGCTGTTGAGCGGTTAGTTAAAGAACCACCAGACACAGGATTGATGACTTACCAAGGAGATCAAGCACACGTCGAGAGTAACCCCATTCGTTGTCATACCAGGAAACGAGCTTGACGAAGTGGTCGTTGAGAGCGATACCGGCCTTGGCGTCGAAAATGGAAGAGTGGGTATCACCAATGAGATCAGTAGAGACAATCTCGTCCTCGGTGTAGGCGAGGATACCTAGGAACGGTTAATCAAAGCACATTTGAGCATAGAACGATCATACCCTTGAGCTTGCCTTCTGAAGCCTCCTTGATGGCGGCCTTGATATCGTCGTAAGAGGCTGGCTTCTCGAGAACACAAGTAAGATCGACAACAGAGACGTTGGAAGTAGGGACACGCATGGACATGCCTGTAAGCTTGCCGTTCAACGATGGGATAACCTTTCCGACTGCCTTAGCAGCACCTGTGCTGGATGGGATGATGTTCTGGGCAGCAGTTCGTCCACCTCGCCAATCCTTGGCAGATGGGCCGTCAACGGTCTTCTGAGTTGCAGTGTACGAGTGGATTGTGGTCATCAAACCTTCCTTCATGCCGTACTTGTCGTTGATAACCTTGGCAAGTGGAGCCAAGCAGTTGGTTGTGCAAGAGGCGTTCGAGATGACTGGAATATCAGACTTGTAGTCCTCGTTGTTGACACCCATAACAAACATCGGAGCATCCCCAGATGGTGCACTAATAACAACTTTCTTCGCGCCGCCTTTGAGGTGAGCAGATGCCTTCTCGGTAGAAGTGAAAACGCCAGTAGACTCGACGATGTATGTGGCTCCGGTCTCCGACCATGGGATCTCGGCGGGATCTCTCTTCATGTAGAACTTGACCTCCTTGCCGTTGACGACGAGACCATCCTCCTTAACCTCGATGGTGCCTTTAAACCTGCCGTGCGTTGAATCATACTGCAACATGTATGCCTGCGATGTGTTAGACCTTCAGGATGTTGCATAATGACTCTCCGAGCTCTTACAGCATATTTTGGCTCGATGAAAGGGTCGTTGACAGCCACGACGTGGACTTCATCGTGCTCGACACTATCAGAACACATCAGCTCGATACCTCCGACATGGACCTGGTCAGCACGAACGCATTTCGGAAGACCTGCGAACTAGTTAGCTGAGCTGGAATCCTTGAGACACCTCTGGTCTTACAATTCGACCAATACGACCGAAGCCGTTGATTCCCACTGAGATAGGCATGTTGAACGAGATTGAGTCTGATGTTTGTAAGGATTCTAAAGAAGTGGACTTGTTAGAGAAGCGAGTTCAAAAAATGCGTGTGAATAATCGAAGTAGTGAACGTTTCATCGATGAGCTTCCCCCACTTATTGTTTTGGTTGAGAAGAGTAATAAACTAGTAGTGGTGCACCCCTCCAACGTCATCTGCTTGGCAAGGCAACACTTACTTCTGAGGGACTTTTGGGGAACACAGATTTCGATGATTGAGATTGAAGCGAAAAGAGGAATGCGGAAGATCTGCGACTTTTTATCTTCACGAAAGTGACAAGACAGCTACCCGATCAAATTGTTCCTGAGCAAAGTTAATAGCGTGTATACTATAAGCATTCCGTGCTAGGTTAACTGCCTCTTTCATTCATCCAATCGCTACCGGTCACAAACCGTGACACGATCCGAAGAGTAGTGTCTCACAGAAATTTGACCGGATTTTTGTCCATTCTATAACGGAATATCAATGATCCAGTGTTGAAGCCGCGTTCCCGTCCGATAAAGGAGACAAATACGTAACGCCATTTGTAGAATTCCTTAGTATTGTTATTCATAACAGATGGAGTTTGAAGGGCTGGTCCTCACGTCTGTCGCAACTAGGGAACTTTCCAAGCGGGACCTCGGGGAAACACGGAGACGCAGCATTTCACAATTCCACACCATGTCGGGGAGATGTGGGTTGTGTCCATTTGTACTACAGAATTTCCTGCTCTAAAAAGGTTCAAGCAGCCCAGCAAGAACACTATCACTCCTCTTTCGCACCTCCTCGTCCTGCGCGCTCAGCAGCTTCGATGGAAGCCTTATCAGTCTTGGTAGAGTCACTCGCGCCACCCAACATATTCATGAAGCCCCCGCCGGTTTTCCAAGGTCGCTTCAGCTCGCCTGCGGCAGGATGACCCAAGATGTGCACCTTTGTCAAGTTGCTTTCGTAGAGAGATTTCAGAGGCATAATACTTTGAAGGAGGAGCGGGTTCGTGTACTTCAAGTAGAGATGCATGAATCCCATCATCGCAACTCCCGTAAGCTGTGCCTTGTACGCTGACTGTAGTTGCTGGTTGTCGTATTCCATGACCGTCGTCGTTACGAGCTTGGGTTCTTCGGTCGAGCCTGGGGATGCCGCCTCAATATACTTGAGTGTTGTGAGATCTAGGCACATTAGACTCGCGAGGACAACAGGATCGAGACAGACTTGCCCTTCTTTGATTTGATTTGAGTCCCAATGTAGAAGTAGATGCCAAATATCAGAAGATTCGACACGATATACGCCACTCTCACTGCGAGAAGCACGCTCGGGTCTTCAAAGGGTATGTACTTGCTACCTTGCATCGACGCAAGTACCAACACCAAATTAGTAACGGCAGGATTCATGGTGGCGGCGGAGGAGGGTATGTTGATGGTGTGATTGTGTGGTGTGTTGCGTGCAAGACCTTGAGAGATGAAAACACGTCGCAGAACATATTCAAGATGCCAAGCCATGGTTACATCATTTCACAGCTAGTCTCAATAAGGAAAGGTGTCGGATGATCATAGCACCAACGACTGCTCAGGTACCATTGATCACGACGTTGCTTTATTCCAGACTACAAACATATAGTACAACATTCTAGTTGAAGAAGATCGCATCAACTAAGATGTTCCTAGACGGTAGGCCAACAACTTGACTGGTAAGACGACGACCTTGATTGGATCTTTCGAAGAGAAGAGGCTACAAAAGAACCGTTAAACATATGTGGTCCACATCACTCGAGTTTCTCTTCACCATGCAGTGCTTAACATCCTCTAGACAAGCTATTCCTACAACCAATCCGGACACTTAGTAATGAGCCGACTCCAAGTTTGTCAACACCTTTGCGTCGTCCTGCCCGTTGTTCGGCTGAGTTATGTACACCCTCATCCGGGCGTGTACTATACCTACCTATCTTTCAGTCCTTTTGCGGTCAGAGCGCATAACACGAACATGCGTGGGCTGTACTCGTGGCTGTGGAAGTCTTTCAGACGTCAGTGTCGATATGATAACGTCCTTCATGCCCGCCATCGAATGTCAATCGACTTCAGCTACAGCAGAACAGCATGACGAGATTACAAACCACGCTCCTGTGTTGTCAAGCTGCCGTTGCCAACTACATTGCCGCCATTCCTGCTGCCTGTCTTGCACGTGGGCGCTCGCTTTCTACTATTCAGTGAACTTGTTGGAAACACTTGGTCCCCTATTTGACTGTTTTCAAGGATGGAGGGCTCCTGGCTACAGTCAGTAACGGATGACATTCATCCTACAATTCAATGTGTATTGAGGTACAACATAGTAGAATTAGCTCGGTAAGAACCTGAACCAGCAGTCGATAATACAGTCGCATAGCGATATCTGGAGGGCACCGACTGATACAGGAAATCATCATGCAAACCTCGGTCATGGTTATCAATCTCTTGCAGCCGATCTCGACATGTTTTCGTGCTCTTCAGGCCACTGACATAGTCACGGTCTGAGTTAAAAGCGAACTGAGTTCAAAATCAAAGTTCAAAGCACAGCACCAGCATCAGCAACAAACACCAATTCCCATTCAAAGTCCTAGCAAAAAGGACCTTTCTTTTATCTTTTTTCGAGATGGCTGCCAACGGACAAGTTATCTTTGCCTACACCGGGAGAGATTCCTCCTCCTTTAACGGATGCCGTAATTGGTCTCATGATAGCTCTGCTCTAGGTTCTCTCCAGACCCTGATATCAAACACCAACGGTACAAGTAGCATGTTATATGGCAATCGCACCGTCACGCTGATGCATATTCTAGAGAAGATGGAATTGGCTCTGCTAGGTATGTAAGCAAAGTGCTTGATACGTGATGAGTAGTTCATGCTCAGGAAGAAGCAGTCACGTTAATGCCAATACTTTGGCAGGTGCCCTTCCGACAAGTAGCTCATAACAATCGTCCTCTGCAGAAAAAATCTTTTCATTTCCTTCACCAACCACAACCTCTTCTGAAAACAAATCGTCTTTCATCAATAAAATCTAGAACCTAGTGCACTCAGCTACCCTTTCAATCTTCTCGTCAATACAAATTCCCAAAGAAAGCCTCCACGCTGCCTGAGTCAATGCCGCCCGCGTAAGAACATATTATATGGTGCTGAGATGACCGACAACTAACAATGATGATAGCCACACCGCCGCGAATACCGCTGCCGCCGCAATGGCACGCTCCAGTAAGCATTATCCTTCCCCTTTACCTGTGCTGCCTCGCCAAGTTTTCCTATTGCCACAGTATCCTACATAGTCGATGTCTGCTCTGCGAAACACAAGCCTTTCACAAGGAGACCTTAGAGTCGTTCGATTACCCGGTTTCCGGGCAACACATTTCAACTGTCGAAAAGCTGCATGTATTGTCATGCCATGCCGGATGTCTGCAAAAGCTGCTCAAGGCTGCATATTACAAGCTGTGTCCACATATCTCGGCAATCAACTCTCCTTGTCGTATTTGTGCTGGAAAATCATGATGCCCTCCACAAAGCACCATTCGCAGCTATCATCGTGCCTGAAACCATGCTAATAGGTCGACAGGAACCCGTCGTCGTCGTCGTCGCCAACGTCGCCAACATCGCCAAGCCGCTGCTGCCGATGGCTTCGACGAGCGCATAGCCG
>Ga0115842_100486_pt1 | contig 15999 bp, 7 predicted proteins | sample InSIn2SAF170_2_FD_83856 | JGI IMG/M metagenome (GOLD analysis project Ga0115842, IMG submission 83856)
CATCTATCGCACTGAGGTATGTATAACTTCCCAGATTGCTGCCTTCCAAAAAGACTTATTGCTAAAACCTTCACTAGCCAAAGAAATTTGTCGGATGCAAGCAGCCCGACCTAGACTACTCGCTTCTTTCCAAATTTCGTCCTCAGATCGCTCCATGGCATGATCAAGAATCTCGTGTCCACCAAGATGAGCCAAGCTGTGGTGTGTGTGAAGACTGCACTCGACACGACAACTGCAACGAAACATCCTGCCTGCACGGTGAAGATCTTTGGATCTGCAAGCACGGTGAAATTTGCAAGTACAGAAACGTGAACTACAACAGTCACGGACATCGATGGCTACCAAACGTAGTTCATCAACGAATGGAAATCATCGCAAAGGAAGATGGCAAGGCTTACGATGCTCATATCCTCAAACTCGCCTGTGATCCAGCCACCAGAAACTTCGTCACCGACAAGCAAATCGAAGACATTCGTGTCTGGCCAACCTTCCACCAATTCGACCACAATTGGGCCTTCACCAAGAGCTACTTCGGTCCAGGCATTACATACAACGGCATTGGCAATGCTGATCGGTTCGGTGTCTTCTGCTGTGTCGAATGCTTCGACATGACTCGACTTCTGGAGCAAGACTTGGTGCACGGTGGAAACACCGGCACCTATGGTGATAGGAATAAGGGGTTCTCCACGTTTCTTGGAGCACAAGAAACAATCAGACGAAACATTGCGCTCCGAAAGGAGAAAGAAGCTCTGCTGACGAAGTATCTTCTCGAGAAGATGGAGTGGCGGCAGGCCAAATACGACCGAGAGCGAGCTGCTGCTGCTGCTGCTGCCGCCACTCCCGCTGTCGCCGTCGCTGGTTCCTCTACTGCCATTGCTGTCGCTGTCGACGACAATGACGAAGAAGTCTCTGCTCCTCCTCCCCCTCCCTCCGCCGAGGCCGATGCTGCTGTTGCTGCCGCTCCCGTCACAAGCAACAGCAGCAAACAACCCTTCCGAGACGAGGTGATGGCCACCATCACCTTCACCGCCTACGAGAACATGATTCTCGATAAGAGGGTGAAGGTCGATGGTGGCGTCGTTCGTGTCGACGGTGTTGTTGTGCCTCTGGGCCCGAGATTGGATTTGATCGACCATCTCGGGTACCCGATGTTTCGGGAGGCGTTTCGGGGGAGGAGGAGGGGGTTTGTGGAGGATCGGTGGAGTGGATATTGGAGTGCGGTGGGAGGAAGGAGGGTTGGGAGGTAGAGGGTGGTGACTTGGGGTGGTGGTGGGGAGGAGAAGGGAGGAAGTTGGGGGTGGTGGTGTGGTGTGGTGTTGGTGTGGTTTCGTTGAGTTTGATACTTGTGTTTCTTCTTTTCTTGTTTCGCGTTGGCGTTCCGTGGTGCGGTGTCTTGGTATAAGACATCCTGAGCTCGGCTCAGCTCAGATGAGCTCAGAGCTCAAAAGCTCATAAAATCTTTACTTTCCAAAAACCTCGTTTGTTTTCCCTTTCCTTCTGCAATCTTATGACACTCGTCCATCTAACTGTATTTCGTAGTCTACGACCTATATCACACTGAACTGCGAGCAAAGTCACAACTTTTCTAACACTACACGCTCGGATTGGGCTGAAATGTGTGGGGATTGATATAAAGCTTGTGAAGTGGACGTGACTTTGAGAAGGGTTGGAGGATATATAACATGCGTTGGAATACAATGCTTTGTGTATGTGTTCCACTGCATCAGATGCAGGGACTACTTGGAATTGAAATACGATTTTCGTATTGAGAGAATGGTGGAATGGATCGAGCAAGTCTCTCGTGCTGTAAGTACAAAGTCGAAGATGACAGGTAGCACAAACTGCCAGGCGTAAGCATCACTTCAATCATGAACCTGTTCTCGTCCCTCTCTAATCCCAGCATCAACCTCTTCCCCTCCTCATTCTAGAGTTATTGCGCCCATCACTGCAGCTCCCACGCCACTTCCGTCTTCTGCACTTGTCAGAATAATAAAGGTCCTACCTGCTCGTCATCATTTTCACTCAGGTCCTGAAGCTCAAGTAGGAGAGTCTGATTGGAGGTACAATGCTGTCGAAGAGGGTAGGGAGCATTATATATCTCTCAATCGTTTTGCAAGCAGCAGTATGAAGGGCGTGGAAGGAGTTCACGATACATGTATAAGTGACTATCTGCTCAATGTTACGCACTGCTAGTCATAATCTGTTCAGCTAGGTACTACCTGAAGGAGAACCACTTTGGTGTATCGTAGTACCTAATGAAAATCATCCATGGGAGTTGCCGTACTTGTACAGTACTATCGTTGATGTTATAAATAACAGTCCTTTACTTGTTACCGTAGCTTGACTGCGGAGCTTCCCGAGCTCCAACCCCGACCTCGAGCGCGCCAAGAATCGTGGAACGGAAGTAGCATCAAAACAAGAGTTGCATCATCATCCTGCATGCGCCAGCTCACGCGTCGAAGCTCTTGCACTTGTCGCATGTCCACAACAGCCAGCGCTTGAGGTCACCTCAGATGCGCGTCGCGTCAACTTAGCAATTCATCCTCCACCATCGCGACCATGCCTCGCCCACCCGTGAAACGGCGCAAGCAATCCAGCTTCGTTCTCAGAAGCCCTGGTCGTCAGAAGCCATTACGCGTCCCACCTGTGCCCGATCCGGCGCAAGTTAGACAACACCTCGAGAAAACAGTAGCAAGCAAGGCGATCGGTAAGAAAGTAGGCGACAGCGATGATAGCGACAACCTCGTTATTGGCCGACCCACCGGTCGCAATCGCAAGCGGCAGGATCTCTATGCAAGCGGTGGAGTCGCCAAGGGTGATAAGCCGGGCGCGTATCCGACCAGAGCTCAGAGGGCAAGGAATATTAGGGAAGATACAGAGGAAGTGCTGAGGAGGCGGTCGAGAAGCGCAAGTTGCGGCGCATCAAGAAGGTCTACGTCAGCACCAGCTACAGCACTATCTCCAAACGGCAAGGAAAGTGCTAAGGGAAAGGCAGGAGAGACAGCAGTACGAACGACGGATAGTAGCAAGAAGAAGAACAATGCTCGAGGTGTAGAGGAGACTGCCAACAGTGTGTCGCATACTCCACAGGCAGAGAATTCCGTGTTAGGCCGGATCAAGCCTAGGAAAAGACAAGCCAGCCTGTTACGACTGATAGAGCAGGACGGGAACGACGACTCGACGCTTCTAAGCAGAGATGAGGCTGAGTTTCTGCCAGATGTCGTGTCATCTCCTGTAGCTGAGAAACGAAGCGCTCCTCCAACGGGCTCTTCTTTGAAGCGAAAGCGTGGACCTGAGATCCCCGACTACATGCAGAACGGGCAACTGACTTCTCCATCGAACGCTGTAGAACAACAGCAATCTTCAGTGCTGCGATCTTCTCCTGAAATACCTCATCCAACCCGGTCTCAGAAAAGGAAACTGAGCACTAATGACACGAGACCAAGGGCTCTAGAGGAGGATAGTGTCATGGCTATGCCAGAGAGCAGTGATTCTGAAGCATCGGTGGACGACAATGAACAGCCACAGCGACCGATATCCCCCAATACTAGGAGAAAACAGCCCCTAGCCCCCAGCACACAACAGCTACAGAGCCTCATGCCCTCCAAACGACACAAACTCATTCGGCAACGGCAAGCGAAAGATGCTTTTGATATCCCAGAAGACTCGCAACCAGCCAGCGATGCTGTGTCTGATGACGACCACGAACACTCTACATTCCTTCCCGCGAGGAACCGAAAATTACAAAATAAAGTGCCAACTAAATCCAGGATAGGACAAAGCTCAAACAAGTCCACGGGCACTAAGGAAAAGAAGCGGCCAAATGTAAAGGACAAAACAAAGAGTACGAATAAGACCACTACCACTGCCTTCACGCCCTCTCCGGTGCGTGTTCGCACTCCCATCCCTCTATCATCATCTACCAAAAGAAATACTAGGAATACACAAGCTAAGTCACCATCAAAACAGGGCGCTACAGTCATGCGAGACAAAACCACCAACGCGGTAAACACGCCTTTGGCAGCAGGAAACGGCAAGGGAAAGAAGCAGTATGGTGGCTCCCGCCTACGAACGATAGGAAAGGAGAATCAAGTTATTGCGTCGTCCGACGGCTTGTCTGGTAACATCGGTCTTGACAATAGGGACACGATAGAGGTGAACAAGAATGCCAAGAGTCCGAGTAAGACGGCGAAACTGAATGGCTATGCTGATGCTCCGGAAATCAAGGCTTGGAAGAAAAAGTGGGCGGATATTGATGATTTTGAGATGGAATTTGAGGAGGTTTCGATGAGTACAAGAAGCAGCAGTCCGATGGCGCGGTAAGAGCATCAAGTATCCTGTTTTGTTTGTTACCGCAGTCTACTCGAGGCATTGTCTGGATATTCGTTTGAGCGGGGCTTCAGGTGTGGTAATGCAGCGTCGTCACGGATGTGAATATATTATGCTACCATTCGCTACACACTGTCCTGTAGTTTCATGAAAGTGTAATGTTATTTCGAAGGCAGCTTATCTCAATGCTTAGCCCATTCATTTGCTGAGTCCCCGAGATCGTGAAACACTCTTCCTGGCTCAGGCGTCTAGGTTTGAGGCACCACTCCATCATTCCATCAATATCGAAATGTCCAGTTGAGTCCACCTCCACCGAAAAAGGTCCGAGGTTGAGCAGGTACTGGACAAGAGCAAGTTAATCGGTTACTTACCATACTGATCAAACGACCTTTTGTACGACATGCTACATTTTTAACGACAAAATTGCTTTCAGACTAGCCATTCAGGTAGAGTATCCAGCTACCTAGTGTTGAGCACATTGGGATGTTATTACAAATCAACAGACAGTTGTTTCTTTACGCAAGGGTGGTGCTTGTGAGCTTCTAGCTCAATATCAATGAAACGTAGTAGTACTTAGCGTGCCGGGAGTGCTCCAAACGCTCCGATTTTAGCGTGCGGTCCTCAAACGATGCGGGGCAATGCAGTGATACCTCCCTGATCGCCTGGCTCCGGCTCCACCGTTTACTTCACTGTTGCCTGCACTCGAAGTCACTCTTTCGACGTGATCACTATATTCTGACTTCAACAAAGCCTTCGTTTCCTCCTCGCCGTCTCCATGTGAATATTCGTTTGGTGATAATTTATGAACTCTAAGTTGCGGCGTCATTAGCAACTTGCAGTGTACGACCTTACAAAAGTCGAGGCTGATCCATCCACGACATTACGACCTGCGCAAATAGGCATTCCACCATGCCTGTCGAGCTTCCAATCTTTGGAATTCGCTCCCTTACCGGCACTGGCAGTCGGCCTGCCCTTATATCTATCACCGACAGAGAATATGATACCACTATCACCTCAGAACCCAGCGCAAAACTCCTCTACCTCGACGATGATGATGGCGAGTTGATAACAGTAGGCAGCGCCTGGGAGTTGAGCCAGCGTCTCCAGGAGCCCACGCCCCGATATACTCGAACCGACCCACGGAAGATTAAGAGTCCTCTTGATGGTCGCATTGTCCACGTCTTTGATATCAACCATACACCTGGTAGTCTTGCTGTCTGGAGAGATCACGAGGCTTATACCAGTAAAGAGCTAAGTCCATTGTACCCCCCGAGAAAGAGTGCCAAGAGTCCTTTTGACGACCCTGTCGACGAGTTACTTGGAAAGAATGTAACAAATGTTCCGGCGCATGAAGAAGCTTTGGCAGCTATTACTCACGCGGCAGACCAGGAGCCTACAGAGACCCTTCCTGAACCTGCAAGCGAAGAGGTCCAACTGGAAGCAACGAGACAAGAGAGCCGGCCGGAAAACGTGACAAATGAACAGTCTAGAGATATTCTTAACGGCATCGAAGCGCATCTCAATGGGTTGGCCAACGTCCTACAAGTTGCTGCCGCGACTCTACAAAAGGCGGCTAGCAAAACTCAAGACAACGACACTAGCATTGTTGAAGATGTTTTGATTGGGGTCAAAGGTATTCTGACTGAGGTTGGTTCTTTTGGTCTAGAAGCGTACAAAGCGTTCGAGGCTGAGAGCAACAACGCTTCACACTCAGACTCGGCTATCTCATCTACATCTAGCATAGCAGGAACCGAAGGTGTGCAAAATAGAGAAGTACCTGGCGCCGTGATGCCCGAGCCTGACCACCTTGCTGTTGACAAAGAACAAAAAAGTTTCTTGGAAAGTCTTTCGAAAAGTCTCTCTCAAGCAACTCAATTCGAGGATGCTCGGTCCTTACCTCGTGTTAAGTTCGCTGCTACGGTCGAAGATGCACAACAAGAGCCTGATGGCGCAGTGGAATCACCTATCTCGAGCCCTTCAGTTGTGGTTGAGACTTCGTTCACAGACAAAAGAAAGACCGTCCACATATCTGAAGACGATCTTCAATTATTCCCTCGTGTCAGCAACCCATCTATACTTGATGATGGCAACGAGGACGCCGACTTCACTGCTCGATATCCTCCTTTGATGTCTGTTCGTCGAGCACACACTGTCAACAGTTCGCTTGGTAGAGAGGCTCGCCGTGGTCTTCGGGAGTTAGAGCGCCATGGTCAGATATCCAAGAATGGCTTCACATATCGCCCAAAGAGCTTGGAAAAGCAGGAATACTCAGAATCCGCTCCTAAGCCACTACCTGGGGCATGGCCCGAGGCTAACGGCGACCCTACTTCAGCTCTACCAGGATCGAGGGAGTCATCGGGTGCCTTCTTTAACCGCATGACAGGTCGCGGTTCAGATGGTGACTTCCCTCGTCTTGACAAGAGTGATCGTGGCCTCCACCGAGCCAACACGACTGCCGCTTCTAACCCAGCTTCCAGGCTCAATGGTCCATTTGATCCAGGCTTTACGTATCACCTGGCTAACTCATCGACAGCCGACACCTATCACAAGGCTCCGTTCAGACCACGACGACCTTTTGGTAGCGCTAGTCGAGCTCGTCTCTCTCAGCCACCCTGGGCGCGAGCCCCACATGACGATTCTCCACCAGCTGGATTCGGCGCCTGGAAGGATTACATTAAGGACGAGTCCAGGACCAATTTGAGATCAAAGCGCTCAATGCCAGCTATGCATTTCGACGGAATTCCATCATTTGACGTCGAGAAAAATCCCACCACTTCCACCTCGACTAACAAACCGGATGGCTTTTCAAAATATGAGTTCCACCGAGGCGTGAAGCACTACCGTAGTGTCCCGTCTTTTCAGATCTCACCTCAAGTGTCAACCAGTATAACGCACAACAACTCAACTGCAGGACCTTCACGTATCCCCGATCTTCTTACCGGAACCGCTCCATCTGATGCTACGTCAAACTCTTGCTTCTTTCCACCACCAATTGCACCCTTCACGACCAACTCAACACTATTCTCTGAAGCACGACCCTATATGCGTCCTGCTCCAGCTAGCCCTACACGACCTGATGTCTCACCTACCAGCCTTGATCGACCTCAACCAGGAGTATCAATCCTCTACCCCAATGCCCGCGGCTATGTTCCCTACAGATCTAGTAATTCATCGCAAACATCTCTCTTTAACGCACCTCCACCACAGTCAAGCACCAATGTATCCTCGAACCAAGCACAACCACCCCAACCACCACGTCCGCGTTCCCACTTACCAACCAATTCCCACACATCCAGCGCACGCCCCATCCATATTCCCGCTTGGACCATTTCAAATACACAACCAACACTAACTGGACAAGCGCAACCTCAACCAAAAGACAAAATCGACGAATGTGTGGACCAGCTCAAATCGCTCGGCTTCGGAACGAACGACAAGGAACTCGCCAACAGATTGCATGTGTATGCGCTTGTGGCGGATGGAGATGTCACGGAAGCGGTGGAGTTGATTGAGGAGGACAGAACTTGTAGCGAGAGGGTGTTTCGTTAGGGTGCAGGAGCATTAATATCGATTTCGATGTGAGATGACGGATAGCAATTGGATTGCAGACATGGAGTCAGGAATATTTATGAATGGATGCTACCACGGTGTGAGCGAGCGAGGTTTAACGAGACCTAGAGTTGGTCCGTGGTGGTGATAATTTGGCGAGAGGCTTACCCTCCGAGGGCGTCAGCGGTAATCACAAGATTTGTATTCTGAACAACGAGGTCTGTGTCCACACAACGCTGTGAGACAGAAACACAGAAACGTGAAAGGATTCACACGATGGATGAACATTGGGGATTACTGGGAGACGAGGTCATGAACACTAGGAGCAAAGAGAGGCGTTAGTTACATTAAGTACTCCCAAACCAAATAGCAGGCAGGAGTAATGTGCTTCAATAAGAATTGTTTTGAAAACACCATGGGCATGAAATTCTTAGCTCATCCATTGGAATTGTTATGGTCCGGTTTGAAAGACCATGTCTGACTTTCTTTCTCTTGATATCTAGATGTTTACTCTAGTATTTTATATAATGTTCAACTCGTTGAGGGGGTATCACATATAAATTGTTGAAAAACTCAGAAACTGCAAACCAAAATACAAATCAATACATCCCCTCTCCATTCTCGTGCTCGTCACTTCTGAAGCACGCAGGTGAAACACAACCTCTGTGTACAGTGAGCAACTAGAACAAGCCATCAATCTCACCAGTCTCAGGATCAACATCGACATTAAGATATCCAGGAGCAGTAGGTAGACCAGGAATGGTCTGAATATCAGCCGCGAGGGCGAAGAGATATCCAGCACCGACTGCTAGCTTGACATCTCTGATCGGCACATCAAAGCCGGTAGGCGCACCTTTTAGTGCAGGATCGTGAGATAGAGAGTACTGCGTCTTCGCGATGCAGATTGGTAGATGGCCGAATCCTTGCTTCGTGTATGTGTCGACTTTTTTCTGTGCTGCTTCGGAAAATGTTACTGACGAGGCGCCGTACATTTTTTGGGCGATGGCTTCGATTCGGGATTGGATGGTGCTTGACTCGGTTGTGTCGTAGAGGAATTTGAAGTTTGCGCCGTTTTCTTGTTGGTTTGCGGCTTTGATGACGCCTTTTGCTAGCTCGACGGCGCCGGCGCCACCTTCGGCCCAGTGGTTTGCGAGGATGGCTGCTTCTGCACCGGCTTTTGCTGCTTCTTCTTGAATTACTTTGACTTCGGCATCGGTGTCTGTCTCGAATTTGTTGATTGCGACGACGACAGGGACACCGTATTGCTGTGCATTGGCGATGTGTTTTGCGAGATTGACGCAACCTTTGCGAAGGAGCTCAACGTTTTCGGTTCTGTATTCTGGTGCTAGAGCTGAGCCAGGGGAGATTTCAGGTCCGCCGCCATGGACCTTCAAGGCACGGATAGTAGCGACAATGACGACAACATCGGGGACAAGACCGGAAGAGCGACACTTGATGTTGAAGAAGCGCTCACCGCCCATGGTAAAATCGAAGCCTGCTTCTGTGATCACATAACCTGCCTTCTCAGCTGCGTCCTCGCCTGGTTCCGTACCGGCAAGCTTAAGCGCAACACTATCAGCAAGAATAGAAGAGTTTCCGATACTAATGTTTGCGAAGGGACCAGCATGGACAAAAACGGGAGTGCCTTCTAGTGATTGCATGAGATTTGGTTTGATAGCATCTTTCATGAGAGCAGTAAGCGCGCCACCGACACCAAGGTCATCACAGGTGACTGTATCGCCAGACTTGGAAGTACCAATAACCATTGCTCCGAGACGCTCCCTCATGTCGGCAAGTGAGGTGGAAAGGGCAAGGACTGCCATACATTCACTAGCAACTGAGATATCGAAGCCAGTTTCTCTCGTTGCACCCTTTTCCGTTGGGGCCTGACCAATTGTAATTCCACGAAGGTGGCGGTCGTTAACGTCTAGGACTCGACGCCACGTGATAGTCTCAGGGTCTATGTCGAGGCGGGCGAAGCGGTGGATTTCGTCTTCGGTCAAGTCGTCTGGGTTGGTTTTGGTTATGCCGAGTTTCTTTAGGCGGCGGAACATGATAGGGAGGAACTCGCGCTTGCCCTTCTTGGCCGGGACGAGACGTCGATATAATGGGCCGTCCTTTTGTGTGTTCTCATGGAATATTCTTGTGTCGATGGCAGCAGCCAGAAGATTGTTTGCAGCCGTGATAGCGTGTATATCACCAGTAAGATGAAGGTTGAACTCATCCATAGGAATGACTTGACTGTACCCTCCACCAGCTGCACCACCTTTGATACCAAAGGTCGGGCCCATGGATGGCTGCCTCACGTTCGCGAAGGTAATCTTGCCCAGATGGGCACCTAAAGCCTGTGCCAGACCCATAGTGGTGGTGGATTTTCCTTCACCAAGTGGAGTTGGAGTGATGCCGCTGACAAGAATATACTTGCCATTCTGTCGATGCTCAAGTCGCTTCAATACGGAGAGATCGACCTTAGCTTTATATGCGCCGTACGGTTCCAGTTCATGTGGAGCAAGGCCAATTTCGTGTGCAATCTTGGTGATATGTTTGGGATGCTGAGATCTCGAGATCGCAATATCAGATGGAACCGGGTGTTGTATCTTGATAGGTAGAGGGGTGATATGCCTGGCTTTGAGATTTTCGAAGTAGTTTGTAGCAGACTCGACTACGTTCTGTAGCAGCATAGCAACGGTCATAGGACCCACGCCGCCAGGAACAGGAGTAATGTGAGAGGCGACCTCTGCAGCCGCGTCGAAGTCGACATCACCAACTAACCTTTGTCCCGACTTCTTTGACTCGTCTGGAATGTAATTTGTGCCAACATCAATAACAACTGCACCCGGCTTGATCCAATCGCCCTTGACAAATTGTGCTTGGCCAATTGCAGCAACCACGATGTCTGCTTGCTTAACTACGTCTTTCAAATTCTGTGTCTTTGAGTGGCAGACAGTCACTGTAGCATCGGCATTTTTGAGTAGAAAGCTAACAGGACTACCCACAATGTCACTTCGACCAATGACCACAGCTGTCTTTCCTCTCGGATCAACACCAGTCTCTTTCAGTAACACCATGACTCCTTTTGGGGTGCATGGTATGAAGTACGGCTTTCCTCCTCTCTTTGCAAGCTCACCAATGTTTGTAGCACCAAACCCATCCACATCCTTCTCGTCGGATACAGCAGAGGTAATGGTGTGTTCGGAGAGATGCTTGGGGATTGGGAGTTGGACAAGGATACCGTGAACAGCAGAGTCATTGTTGAAACGTTCGATCTGTTGTAGCAGTTCAGGTTCTGTTATCGACTCCGGCAGATGTACTAATTCGCAATCTATTGAGGCTTCTTCCGCAGCCTTTAGCTTCATGCGAACATATGTCGATGAATCCGGGCGGTCTCCAACTTGTATTATCTTTAAATTCGGCTTAAACCTTGGATTGGTCTTTTGTGTTTCTTGTATTTGAGCATGGAGCTTCTCTCGAATGCTCTTTGCAATAGCTGTTCCATCAATCTTATTCCCCGCCATGGGTGTGGGTGAGCTTGAAAAAAAATGGGCAGACAAATTCGAGAATGACCGACAAGGATGGCTTGAAGCTGTAAGAGATCGTGGTGAAGAACAAGTTCTACCAAAGTTGTATGAAGGGCTGTGTGACAGCCGTCGAAAAAATGTACACGAAAACAGAGAATGAGGGGAAGACGAAAAAGAATGACTGGAGTATGGCAGTCTCCGATATTGTATGACTGGTCGCGCAATCAATGCCATGTGGAAGGTTTAATGGATGAGAGTAGGGAAGATCGCTCTTACGGATGTCTATGAGCCTGCTCTAGACGCCTTGACTCCCAGTGTAGTGAAAAGCAAGCCCGAAAGCGAAATCAATCTGTTGTCACAAGAAACTGTCTGGCATTTTTCCCACCTCAAAATTCCATCATCCGCCGGAGGGCGCATCGAAGGCTTGGAAATTTCCTACCATTTAATTACTCCCGCGAAAAATCTTGGCATGGTAATTGCCTGCGGACCACACTACCATCATTGGCAGAGTAATCCACCCACCCTTCGCTCCGCCATCCGTTCGACTCATCGATACACACCTTCGGCCTGAAGCCTGAAAAGCAAACCAACGTTGCTGCGATATCCTCACGAGCAAACATTTAGTGGCAGCTCAACCACTCTTCATCCATCTTCTCTCTGAAATAGTCGCCCACGATGAGACCGATTCTCTTGCAAGGCCACGAGCGATCGCTCAATCAAATCCAATACAACAAGGATGGTGATCTTCTCTTCTCGGTCGCAAAGGACAAAGTTGTGTGCGCATGGTTTACGAGCAATGGCGAACGATTGGGAACATATTCTGGCCACCAGGGTGCAGTGTGGACTGTCGATGTTTCACCGAACAACAAGCTGCTCGCCACGGGCGCTGCTGATAACACTATCAAACTCTGGAATATCAAGACTGGCGAGTGCGTAAAGACATGGGAAAATCCAACCGCCATCAAACGTGTCCAATTTTCCGAAGACGGTAATCGACTACTTGCTGTGACCGAGAAACGAATGGGGTTCCTAGGCACAATCGTTGTTTACAGTATCAACTACGGTGAAGATTTGACGCAACAGTCCGACGAGCAAGATTTGAAAATTACTTGTGAAGAGGCCAAGGCGACTGTTGCGGGATGGAGTTATCTAGATCAATACATCATTGCTGGTCATGAGGATGGTTCTGTATCTCAGTATGATTCTAAGGTAAGACCCACCACGTTCCTACAGTCTTAACCACAGACTAACTTACTCTTCTTAGACTGGGGAAATTATTTTGAACGTCGAAGTTCACGAATACGACACTACAATTAACGACATTCAGTTCTCTCATGACCGGACTTACTTCATCACTGCCGGCAAAGACAAAAGCGCCAAAATTCTCTCATCCCGAAACCTCGAAGTCCTGAAGAACTACGTTGCAGACACACCTCTCAACACCGCCGCTATTACCCCACGAAAAGACTTTGTCATTCTAGGTGGTGGACAGGCTGCCATGGACGTCACCACAACCTCCGCCCGCCAGGGCAAATTCGAGGCGAGATTCTATCACAAAATCTTTGAGGATGAGATTGGCAGAGTGAGAGGTCATTTCGGTCCTCTCAATACTATTGCTGTACATCCTCAAGGTGTAGCTTATGCTAGCGGTGGTGAAGATGGATACGTGCGAATGCATCACTTTGACAAGAGCTACTTTGACTTCATGTATGAAGTTGAGAGAGAGGCTGCGAGAAAGTGAGCGGTTCTAACCAGTACAACGCGTCTACAACAAAAATCAAACATCACCGTCCTCAGTCGCCGCTGAGCTCGGTGAATGCCATTCGACTGTTGAGCAAACGATGCAGGACACACGCAGGGGCGGGTCTGTGCCACTGGACTATGGCATTTGGCTTGGGAAGATCGACGTTTAGTAGTGATGGTGGCACGTCAGAGAACGTGAATCGGTGTACCTGCCACCAGAGCAAGAGGACAGTTTTGACGCTTGTTGCACAAACGATGCAGTTGAACGTGTCGAATTGGCAATGCATGGTCGTGCCACGGCTGTGATTATCCTTTGTGGGGATGATGGGAGAAACGTGAGGAGCATAAATCGTCTATGACTCAGTGGGATGTGAAGAGAGATTATGGTAGAGGATATTGCTACCTGAGAACGGGCAACGGGATATTGAGTCATTCCCTGTCAGTGACAAAGAGGACACTTGCTTCAAGGTTCTAGATATTGAGGGTAAAGCGTCGAAGTCAGGCATGTTCGCACACTTCGTAATCACCTCTCTAATCTGGGAGAAAAGTGCAATACAAACAGTCTAGTCCAAGCTGCTGGCTCGCCAAGTCGTATTCAGTGTGTTTAACTCTTCATTTCTCCGTCTTGCTGGGCTGTACTCAGCCTGTATCTTTCCGCATTTTGTTGAACAATCCCTGTCTAGGTAGATGCATGTCTTTCTATCGTGACAGAATACACCTGTCTATTGGTTGTAACGCAGACCTACTCGTCGGAGACTTATGGATAATTCACTACCTCAAGGTCTTTTCTTATCACGCGTTTTGGAGGGTTGTTGCTGATATGGTGACAAGTCGTGGTAGGGAGGTACGGGACAAGTCCTAAACGTATGTCTTCACTGTGTTCACTACTAGCTGTATGTCGCTATATGCCACTGCTAGTCGTCTCGATTTCCGAACGCATTCGATGGGTTGATATTACAACTTAATACATAGCTTTGCCTCAACCTTCCAACACGAATGGAACTGAGTGCCATCGAGCAATCACCCAGATTGCGGACGATCTATACTCAACTATGCTTCTGTTACAAACAAGATGACAGTACCTCGATAAAAGCAATTGTCGAGACGTTAACCAATGGCCTCGAGCGCCTGACTGCAGGATTCCCCTGGGTAGCCGGCCAAGTCATCTATGATGGGATAGGTCAGGATGATGGTGGTAGATTTAGGATCGTCCCATTCGAATCGGTGCCTCAATTAGTGGTGAAAGACCACAGACATGATCCCTCAGCCCCAACAATGCGAGCCCTCCGAGCCTCAAAATTTCCATACAGCATGCTAGACGAAGACTTGTTATGTCCCCGAAGTACACTATCAGACAGACCCAACGAGACCAGCTCAGACCCATATCCAGTCCTTCTATTGCAAGCAAATTTCATCAGCGGCGGTCTCTTACTCACTATCCTCGCTTCACACATCACCATGGATATTGTCGGCCAATGCCAGATAATCAAGCTGTTCTCGAAAGCATGTCACAATGAACCTTTCACAACCGAAGAATTGAACAACGGTAACTTAGATCGCCGCAATCTACTTCCCCTACAGCACAGCCCTAAACAACCAGAGCTTACATCAACTACTCAAACAACTCGCACCCCAACACCACAAGCCCCGTCAGACCCCCTACCCTCACAAACCCTAACCTGGTCCTCCTTCCTCTTCCCCCTCTCCATTCTCCAAAATCTAAAGTCCCACACAACCACCACAATCCCACCCTCAACACCGTACATCTCAACAGACGACTCCCTAACCGCCCTCCTATGGCGCTCCATAACCCGCGTCCGCGCTCTCCGTCTCCCACCGCGCACATCAACAGCTCTAATCCGGCAAATTGATGTCCGAAAACACATGTCCATCCCGCCAATGTACACAGGGAATATGGTGACTCAAACAACGCACTCTTCGATCCTAGAAGCACTGTCTACGATGGCGCTTGGCGAGATTGCAGCGACACTGCGCTCCGCTCTGAAGCCTGAAGATTCAATGTCCAGCCTCCTGGCCCAGGCTCATGTCCACACCAAAAGCACAACACCCCGAGACAGAACCAAAACCCTAACTGTGTCGTCGTGGCTCAAACCCCTGACCACCTGCCAAAACTTAACATTCAACCTCGCCCTTGGTGCTCCGGAGTGTATATGCAGACCACGTTTCACGCCAGTTGAGGGGTTGGTGTACCTCCTTCCAGCACAAGACGGTGGTTTAGTTGCGGGTGTATGTCTAAGGGACGATGATATGCTTGCGTTGCGGAGGGATGCTGAGTTTGGGGGGTTGGCGCAGTGGGTTGGGTGATGGCTATCTCATTTCTTCTAATCAGAAGTGTGTGTGTTGTGGTAAATCAGGTATGTACATCATATACAGTATATGTTTTTGTGTTGCTGGGTGATCTACGACGAGGAAGGTATCTCTGTATCGTCGCGCCGTTCATCTGTGAAACGTGGGTAGGCATGAGCATGAGTATAAGTGTAAAAGCACGAGTGTACACAGACATGCACCAGAACTGCAGCAAAAAACTTCATGTTCTTCTTCAATTCATTTCCATGACATGTTGCTCAAGTAATCCACTGGCATGTACATCGTGACCATGCCCCAGCGAAGCACCGAGAGCAACCCTTTATCTACGTACCTATCATTCAAGCAATATCACCCTATGAGATATACTATTCACTCAGTCGGACTCTTAACCTCCTCCTTCCGACTCCCCATAATCTCCCTCACAGTCTTCAAACTAACAGGTTTCCTCAAATACAAATCAAATCCCGAATTCTCAATCTCATGCTGTGCCTCCGCCGACGCCAGTCCCGTCAGCGCAATGATCATACTCCTA
>Ga0115842_100488_pt1 | contig 15967 bp, 8 predicted proteins | sample InSIn2SAF170_2_FD_83856 | JGI IMG/M metagenome (GOLD analysis project Ga0115842, IMG submission 83856)
GAGGCAGTGGCAGGTACGAGTTTGCATTCACGGTAGGAGTTTGCATTGATCAGCTAGAAGCATCAGAAATAGCTTGAATATTCCACGATTGGCTTGCTGTGGGAGGTAACATATATACTTCCCTGCCTCTGTCTCGAGCAGGATATGCAGCCAGCCACTATGCGCCAAACACCTGAGGAGACGAACCTACATCAGAAAGAATGACCTATCGTCGAGTGCCAATATATATTCGCCAATGTACATGAATCTCATATGTATGGGCATGGACAGTCTCATATTATACCGTATGGAGGACTGTAATATCGACAGTTATATAATGTATGGGATAACGAGGAAAGTCATATAAGGCAATCACAAATGGAAAGTCACCGACGGACAGTCAGATACAAGCACCAACCACTGATAGTCATATCAGGCATGGGAACCAACCACCGGATAGTCATATCAGGCATGGGATAACGGAACTACAGACCAACGGCCAGTCATCTCAGGCCCGGGCATGAACATTAGGAATTATAGAAAAGCATCTTCTGTATGGGCTAACGAGACTCTTGACCACTTGACAGTGATCTCATATAAACAGTCACCGATGGACAGTCATCCTATATAGGGCATTTACCCTATATCATATATATAGGCATGTGCGCCTATGGCATTCACCCTATATCATATATATGGGCGCCTATATGGTATGTATGGGCGTATGGAATACCGTGCCTTCCGTTGGGTTATTTATGGGATAACTACTTCTCCTGCATGGGATAACGTATCTTCTGTATGGCTATGTATAGAAAACTACTTCTCCTACATGGGCTAACTACTCATTACTCATGCATGGGATAATGGAAAGATAAGCACAATTATATATATATATATAATTGCATCTTTTGGGGGACGAGAACGCACTAGAATCGAACCAGTCATTGCGTGACACCACCACGGCATTCTGTTTTTGGCCCGCAGGGCTTGTTCCTAATCCCAATAGAAAGAATAGATGTCCTAATTCAAGCTAATTAAATTATAAAGAACAGATGTGGTATTTCCTCCTTCCTCATTCCTAATCCTTCTTTCTAACCAATGATGAGCTAGGAATGTGAAATAATGACTCCTATAAATCCTAAAGGATATGCTATTGAAATTATTATAGTGAGCGTATGCCGGATTCTTCAAGCAAAACCAATGTGCTAATTCCAAAGATAATTCTTTTCAGGAAACCCCTGTTCATTCAAGAGGTAAATGGCTGAGAAACATGAGTGAATTCTTGACTCCCCTAATTCGCTAGGGTTGGGTTACCGTGGTACTTCCTAGGATGATGGGTAAAATATGAATAATTGGAGGTTGTTGTTCCCTAAATCTGTCTAAATTAATAGCTAAATTCATGATGTTATTCAATGTGTTGTTTCTGTGAAGCAATGGTGTTCAAAATGTTGTTCTGTGTGCCAAGCGTTGTTGTTCACCTAGGGTTTTGAAAGAGAAAGAATATAAGGTAAGTTCCCCTCCTCCGAGATCAGCTAACCGTGGTGGGTGTGAGGGGCTGCTCTTCGATGCGGGCAGGCCTAGGTCTCGGTTCAATTCTATAGGTTTCAGCAGAGACAAGGTTAAAGTTTCCATGTGGTGTCCCTCCACCGGTTGTTGTTGTTGTTTCCTCGGTGCGTATTGGATGATAGTTTCTGGTATTGGAAGGGCGTAATTGCAGTTTATAGGTTCAGTTGATGGGTGAGTTTCTGGATTGATGGAAGCTACCCATAATGGAAGTTATTGGTTCGTTTGTCTGGTGTATCGCTTAGTTGTTTCTTGGTGGGTTTATTGGGTCTACTCTGTATAATAAATCTGCTAGTAATGAGCTGAATTCATAGAGAGAACAAGCTGGCCTAACCCGACCAAGGGGAGGTGAATGAGTTGGTGTTCCTAATGTTACCACTTAATTTATTGAGGACAACCCATGATGCATTCTCATGAGAAAGGCATGTAATTATTGCTACCTAATTTATATCTCATATTGATAGACAACACCTGCTTATTTATAGGGGAAATAGTTAGTGAATACTTACTAGGATTGGTAAAGAATGAGAACACCTCCGCGTCATTAAATAATATTGGTCCACGTAAGAAAATAATATAGGATATCTAATTGAAATTGATAATAGTTTCCGTAGGTTCGTTAGGGTGGTTGTTCGTTCGTAGAGTTCGTAGGCTTAGTTAGTCTAGTTTGTTAGGGTTGATAGTAAGAAGCTATTCGTGAGTAATAGAGTTGGATGGTTCCACCGGTAGCCGAGTGTTGTTGTGTTCACTGGTAGACGAGTGTTGTTGTGTTCCCGCTTGGTAGAGATATTGAAAGTTGATATGTCGATTGTTTATTGTTGATTCGTTGGTTGTTGTTTCATGGTTGGTTGCTTGTTGGTGTTGATTAGTTCCTGTCCAGTCTTTCCAGTTCAAGAAGAAATGTTTAGTAACCTATTCCACCATTGAAGGCATGGTTTCCACCATTTCAGCATGCGGTTTGCACCATGTTTCCATGCGGGTTGTTTTGTTGCACCATGGTTTCCATGTATGTATCTGATTTGATGGCTTGAATGTACATGTATCTGGTTCCTGCGGTTCTAGGTGAAGGTGTTTAAAGGGTTAAAAGGTGGTAGTTAAATATGAACCCTGAATTGTATGGAAGGTTCAAAGGTTCTTAGTGGCATAAGAGAAGAGGAATACCCTTAAGGCTGTCTCAACCCTAATGCTATGTTCACTATTTAATGGTGGGTCCTACTTTCTGGTTGGAGAAGTAGAGATGTAGGTGGTGTTGTCCCCCTCATGGGTGTTGAGGTAAATGTGAGGTAAATGATTCAATGGTATTCCTTACGTTTATGTAGCTATAAGAAGCAGTGGATGTAGGGCGTAAAGATGGTATTAGTACCGTTGTATAAGGGATGAAAAGTCTAGTGAGAGTTCAGTCTAATATCTTTGTAATGAAACAAACTAGTAATTAAATGATTGAAAGATCCTGGGTCATTTGTATGGATCGATCGATGGAGTATGAAGTGGGATTCTATTGGTCAAAAGCCCTATAAAAGGCGGTTTGTCGGTTACAGTTGGGGTTAGGTACTGCAGCTAAGGGTTTATGGCTGTTTTTCGATGGGTTTTCTGAGTAATATCTCAATTTTTCTATCAATATTATAGGTTTTTAATTGGTTTCAAGGGCTAGGTTGTGGTCTATCTTCCTGTGGGTTAGGAGTGAGGATTAGTAATTAGGGGCGGAGATCGCAGATCATAGCCTCCCAGCTTTCATTTGGTGAAGAAATAGTCTTTTTAGATGGATAGAGTTTATAGAGGTATTTGATAGGTTCTTTTAGTATTAGTGATAAATATATTATTTGCGTATAAGGGGGTCTGGGGATCGCCCCAGGCCGTCCAAAGAGAAAGCTCTGTTGTTGCAGCACTCTTTAATCGAAGTAAATACAATGGAGGCCGCCCCTACTTGATAGCACAAACTTTATTCCGGCCCACGTAATCACTCGAAAGGCCCGGCTTACTCTTGTAGCCCGTCATCGGCCTGTGGTCTGCCATAGCCCGTGAGCCCTTATAATAGTCGATTTCGGGTCGTTAGCTTGAGCTTTACTTATCACTCCATGAATCTAAGAGCTTATGCAGATTAAGCATCACCTTATTCAATACGTATGTGTTAATTAGGGAAAGTACAACCCTTTCATTTCCATTAGTATTGATTACAGCTTCCTTATGCAGGAATGTTTAACCAATAGAACGAATACCATCTACTTATACGAATCCAATACGTTACAGCTTATCCTTAGTACTATGTTAGCTATACGAGTGGTTTAGCTCTATCTAATATAGAGATTACGACAAAAGAGGCAAGTAATGTGATTACTACTTATTATGAGATATGCTTGTTTCCAATACATTCCATAACACAACCTATTTTGAATCGTCCATTATGTATGAAAGCTAATCCCTAATATGTGCTCATACTATTCCATAAGCTATACCAATCAGTACTCTTTACCCAATGTGATAACCATAGTCATTACTATGATTCCCTATTGATTATGATTACCGTTATGATATCAACGTCATTGGAATATGAACATATAAGAAGGGTAAAGAGTAAATGACTAGCATGCCTCCCCTAAATACGAAGCATTCCTAGGTGATGCATGAAGCTAAGGTAGTCTGCGTCCTGAGAATATAAGGGTTAATAGAGCAGTACCGACTCAGCAACAGTACCAACTAACTAAGTGTTCATTCCTCCAAGTGTTATAGGGCAACCAGGTCTTAAGGGCAGGTAGTAAGTAAACACATAAGTAAGGGGTGGTTTCATGCCATCCATTCTGCCCGGATACTTATAAGGGTTCAAAGCGATACCTCTGCTTCATTCATCAAAGTGGAGTTCTGGAGAGTAATCAAGGTAAGAGTGAGGTAGTATGAACCCGTCCGTCCTGATAGCAGTACCGACTCACTAAGTGATTAATTCATCCAATATAAAGATCTAACTTGTATCCTTATATAACGTCTAAAATTAAGATCCAAATCTCAAATGAAAGATAAGGTAGGTCCCCTCGCCCGAAGGCACCTTTCATTTCAACACTGTCTGAGTCTGGGGATGGACTAAACTTACTTCTGTCTGGCTATCTTAACCTTGTTCAAACACATTTGGCAAGCAGTAATTGTGATAAAGAATATATCCCTAGGTGGTTTATCATAAAAAGCAATCAAAAGTTTGTTATGCATAAGCCTAATCAAAAGGTCAAGATACATATGTTTTCCGGTGCGGGTAGGAGAGCATAGAGTATATAGTGTCTCAAGCAGTAATGTGACAGGTAGGTTGTTACGCTATCCGGGTAATATCGCTTCGAGGTTGTAAGGCAAGCGAAAGGTTGTGATACTATCCGGGTACCTGGGGTGAGTTCTATTGGCGCCCCTAAACCAAATAGAAAGGGCAGGGGTTTACCTATTTCTTGGAAACATCAGGAAAATGAAATCCAAGTGGTGGGTCCCGGAAGTACTGGCAGGTAAGAACAGAACAATGAAAGTTAGGTCAGCAAGAAAGGCAATAGAGTTCCTTCCTGTACTGGCAGCAATAAAAAGTAAAGTGAGGCACGGAGTTAAAGCAATATATTAAGTATGTCCAGCACCAAATCCTTTCCTTATGGGTCACCCATTGGGTAATCGCCATATGGGTTTGTTGTCGGATCGTAATGCTTCAAATTTGTAGGTTTATAATCAGGGCGGGTAGGAATGGTTCTCTAATAGGGTCCTAACTAAGGCATGGTGAGGTAGATTGTATAGCAAGGAGGTGTTTCGGCGAAGTCTCTAGGATAATATTGTTATCCCGATTAATCCCAAGCTAGCTCTCCATCCGATCCGATTGTTGTGGTTTCCCACCCACATCTTAACTGTGTCTTCAACTCCAATTGTGGGCAGCAACGTATATAAAGCATATGTGTATGTCTCTGCAGGTTGTATGTCTATCCGGCCGGTGGTCTCGCTTGTTTGTCTTGTATGGAAAGCAGTTGTGCTTCACCCATATGTATCCTCTTTCTTGGGCTTTAACAAAGTGTGGATGCGACGAACGTATGTATTTCAATCGAAGTCAGCAACAGAACCTTCCCTTTGTGCCAGACCCGTACCCATCCCGTTAGAACCCATACTTGACTGATAATTACAGTTCTAACTAGGTTGAGGCACGGAGTGACCCGTAGACTTCATTTTTTATTCTAGCCAGACAATGAATGTTCGGAGAGGAATGACATACATACCCTGGCATAGAGGCCCGACTAGAAGGTTGAAGCCTTACAGAATATTCCCTTTGCTTTGTGCCGGACCCTTACCCATTAAGTGCGTTGAGGGAGGCTTCTCTAGATCCTTCTTACCCTTTTTTTCTTCTTATGGGAAGGAAGTTTACTTATTGCTGCTTTGTTATATTCGGATACATATTCGGATTACTGCCTTACCATATTCAGATTAATATTATTACTGCCTTATCATATTTGTTCGGGGCCTTGTTGCCGCATCTTAGGCCCGGTGAGTGTTATATAACGTGTATGGGTGAGTTGATGAGGTGAGGAGCTTTCCTTCTCCTTAAGAGCTGTATTGGGGCCTTCCTTCCTTAAGCTGTCTTCCTTCCTCTTAGGCTGCTTGCTGGTTTATGAGTGGCTTTAAGAAAGAACCATCTTCCTTCGCATCAGCATCACATCGAGTTAGCGCATTAAGAGGTAAGGGCCATCGTTCAGTAGCAGGTAAGGCAGCATTCCTTTCTCTTTTACTGACTTGCTTTATCTCTCTTTTACTGAACTTATAAAAAGTATAGGTGAAGTATAATCACTAGCATCATTGCTATTCGGTAGTAAGCGCATCATCGCACCGCTCTTCGATGGTAAGCGTGTGGTAGCCTTAAAGGGTAGGTAGGGTGTGAGAACCGTAAGGGAGAGATCGAGTGAGAGAGATGGGAACCGTAAGGGATCGAGAGGTGGAAGGTAGTGCATCATTGGTAAGCGTGTGGTAGCGTAAAGGGTAGGGTGATAACCGTAAGGGAGAGATCGAGCGAGAGATGGAACCGTAAGGGGAATGGGATCGAGCGAGAGATGGAACCGTAAGGGGATCAAGCGAGAGGTGGGGAACAATCGTAAGGAATAGATTGAGAGATGGAATCGTAAGGGATCGAGAGGTGGAAGGTAGTGCATCGTTTATAATGATATAATACCCCTATAGAGGTAGCGCTTCGCAGGATCGCCCCTTAGTGTCTCTTAGCCCTTGATACATGGTTAGGCTTGGGAGACCATATATTTCCTGCTCCTGCGTTGCGTGCTGCTAATGATAGGACATCCCCTGCTCTTGCTCCTACCCGCGTTGCATGCTTCTAATGATAGGTTAGACTAGGTTAGGTTGGGCTAGGCGTAGAATAATACCTATGCATGTGAGAGGGCACATTATGGGTGGTCTTGGGCATGCTTGTGTCTGTTGGGCTGGTCGATGTAGCAGTGGTTGGCTGACCGGTGTAACCGTGGTTGGGCAATGCTTGCTGGTTGAACTGGACAGTGTAGCCGTGGTTGGGCATGCTCTTGCTGTTTCACTGGCCGGGGTAGCAGTGGTTGGGCGATGCTTGCTGGTTTATTGTGGGACTTTATGGATTTAATAGGTGCGTGTCTACCGCCTGCTTAACCTTTGAGGGTCTCTGCAACCTTTAGGGCCGCCTACGTACCCGCTTGACCGCTCCAAATAGTCTATATAAAATATACGTGCCTGCTTAATATATTCATTCTTTTGAGGGCCAAATAATATATAAATAGAAATATATGCTCTTGCCGTGGTCGCCGCATGGGTGAGCCCGGCTTCACAACACCGTTTAGGGTCTATTTGGAATGATAATTCACTCAACACTATATATTGGGGTCATTCTCTGATAATGATTGTAGGCTCGGCGGCCTTTAGGCACTCATATGAAGAAATGAGCGCGAGGCCAATATAGAATAGATTGACTCATGCGAATAAACGAGCGTGAGCGGGTGGTTTTACATACTACCATAGCTTGCTTCATACATAATAATGGGATAATAGTGACATGCTCGGGGTAATAGCTACATACTACCACAGCTTCTCCCAAAGCTTGCTTTATATACAGACTACCATATGGCTTAATAAATAAATTTGGCTTATATCCCTTATCCTTATTTTATAGGGCCCCCTACCAGCTTATTATATCCCTGTTAGCTAAGGAACTTAACTAAAAGAAAGGAGGTCCTATTATTAGGTTACGGTCGGGGTAAGGTAAGGTCTAAGTTACATCAGTCTGGGTTTTAGTCATAGGTGGTATTTAAGCCAGCCAACTCGGGTTCAGGCAGGTAGTTTGGGAACCAGGGTATAGTCCCCCTCCCTATCTAGTGCTCAAAGGGGGGTCTTCTCAGGTCCAGGTAACCCTTTCCAAAGTAAGTTTACCAGCACCTTCACTTACCTCACCTCTTACTCCGACTAGATATCTGACTAGGTCCGTCCTCGGGTAGGAAAGTCCAGAAGCTCCTGGTAATACCCCTCCCTCAAACCCTTACCTTTCTTAGTCAGGATCTCTTGCTCTCCCTTGTGAGTGAATAGCTTTAACAGATCTTACGGACTCTCTTGCCTGCCTACTTATTTTACATCTTCAAAAACGTTACGCCTATCTTTATATCTATTTAAAAATAGTTATGTCTTTGCTTTTTTGCATTCAATCAGCCAATGTATGCCTCCAAGCCACGGCCCCTTCTTCTGCTGGGCGGCCAAGCAAGGGGGGATTTAGATTAGTAGCTACCCCAATACGTGAATAGGGGGAATACAGAAGGAGAACCTACCCCACCATCTCTTCGCATACCTTTGTAGAACGAAGAGAGGCGGATGCATCATACATAATATGCTGGGGTCAGGTTATAAGCTGGCAAGCCCCCCAGTTAATGTGTAAGTGCTTTTCATTTCCAGTGAAACATACCTCGAACAGTTACGCATACGCTTACGCATACCTCGAAGCACAGTGACACATACGGTTAAACAGCTTGAGTCCGCCACAACTATTCCAGTTACTTTTCCGAACCCCACGGACTTGACCTCGATTAGACCTCGATTACCTCGACTAGCGGAATAGCTACGGAAGACGGGATATCTAGCGGACTACGATTGAGGGAAGCACCTATACCTTTACCTGGCTATAGATACTCCCCTCCCCACGGATTGATACGGATACCTGACTAATGAATAGAGACCTAGAGGGAAAGTCTAGTCCGGATGCTATGCATTAAAGAATCTGCTTCCTTGTGTCTTATCGCCGAGGTGATTTATAAATAATATCCTTCCTACCATGCCTATTATAGTACAGCTTTGAAACGACCTATTCCGCATCACCGCATCACCGCATCTACGCATATGCGGCAAGGGCCCTTGGAGCGGTAGCTGCATTTTGGGAGAGAGAGAGAAGGATAACTTGAGAGACCTAACGTGCTCCCTTTCGCTAATTACTCGAAAGCGAACGTGAGGAATATGATCCGACTTCAGAAATGGATGAGGTCTATGGCCCGCAGTGGTGAAGAACCACCTGACGTGGATGAGACATTTCCGGTTGAACACAGCCATCCTACAGGAGAGAACCTTGATTCGAAAACTGAGGAATGGATAATAATTGCCCAGAAGAATCAAAACTGGGGAACCTTCTTCCAAGCAATAAAGAAAGAGGTTAGATAAATAAAGAAGGAAAACCAGCATAAATACGGTCTTACAAGCGTGCATTGAGCGAAAGGAATGCCTGTGTAATTAAAGGTTGTTCAGCAGCCATCTAGAAAACTATAAACTCAGGCTAATCCAGTCAGTCTAGCGTGGGACGGACGCCCGCCCTTGCTCGGAAAGCAACTCGAGTGCGGCTCAGCTGTACACGTTGTGTGGGGGATACTTACTTTCAGGCTAGCGGGGTTTACACTGAATATTTATAATACGACTTACGACTCACGGGTTGGGGTTGTGGCACTCTACAAACGGCTACAACTTCGGAGAAGAACGACTGCACTAACTCTGAATGGTGTCTACGGTTCTCGTTATCAGTAACGACATCCCCCCCATTAACCAGTGAGCTTTGCCGTGTAATCCACTTGCATTCGGGCTCTGACGAAGAATCAATCAAAGGTACAGTCCACCTCTTTCAATCAACACCAGTTGTGTCACACATGTCGTGCGGGGATACGTTGGAAGCAGGGGGTACGAAGACTCCATCTACAGAGTATGGCTACAGCAGATAACCAATGCAGATCCCGATGGCAGATCCCCCCAGACCAGTCCCGATGCTGATTACCAGTCGTTTCGATTCGGCAGAGTACCAACAGCATAGATCCTTCACAGTGTGGCACCCGGACACGCACTTACCCTATTAGCTACCTGGCAGGTGGGGTGGCGGTTAGACCTCACTGTGTGGATTCTATTCATTATACAATTAGTACTCGTCATTAAAATAGAAACCGTGGAAGGTCGATAGCCCGAAGTAGAGAGTCAGGTGTGCGACGACCTCACTGTGTGTGTTATAGAGTAGTGTGGCTAACGTGGGACACAGGACCACCGGGTACACACGATATACGGTTGTGACACATACAGATATCCGGCTATACAAATAATCGCTAGTCGAATGCAGCTCAGTCAGACACTTGTGAACATCCGCATAAGTGCCGCACCTACCAGTTGGTATCGTTATCGTAAGTAAAGATAGAAGTAGAATAAGAATAATCGTAAGCAAAAGAATGGGGTTAATAATCGTCATTTTACCAGTTAGTTGTCTAGTAAGTATCTGAAGGGTAAGTCTCCGGCTTGCCCTGAGCCTTCGGGACCTTTGGCTGGGAAACTTGGGAACCTTCGGGACCTTCAAATCGTTTTCATACGACTCGTAAGCCACGTGTGGGCGACAACTCTTCCTTTAACCAAGATAAACCCACTAGCGTGTTTCGGAAGGCTACTTGCAATTCAACGAGGGCTCGAAGCGAGATCCGACTCTGACTCGGCATGCGTATTCAAATCGTTTCAATCGTTTTTGGAAGCCACCTACTCCGGATCATAAGCCAGAAGTGCGTTCTCTGGATTACACGTATGCGTATTGTAAGCGTTATTTCAATTCAATGAATAAGCCCACTCCGCCTGCGGAGCAGCTACAGAGCTATCCCCTATGCAATGCGAGTGACACGCCGGAGAAGGCCGGTGACATGCCCCGGGTACCACCAGCCATGCGATGACATGACCAGTGAAGCTTACAGTGCCCAGTGCAGCATCGATATGGGATGAGTCAGGTTGTGTTACATACGAGACCGGCTACGACTCACACGGTTTGGGACCAGCAGTCTGGCTATAGCACAGTGGCTAGCGGGCTCTCTACGATGTCAACTACGACAACTACCGGTCGATATAGCGTTTACTCACCTATACGGGGGACCAGTGGCGGCTATCATCGCAACCATCATAGTGATCGACAGATCGTCGAGCCAGCCGGAACCTATGCTACGACTCGACGCCAATCGCCAGTGCTGTAGCTAACGCTGATGGCTATGCCAAACCTTTGTCACAGAACACCTGAAAACACCTTATAAGAAAGATAATATATTAGGTATTAGGTGAGCTTAGATTATTTAGGGATTAAGAAATTCCATTTTAGAACTCCTTGGTGCATAGGTAAACCAACAACCCAGGACCATAGGCTCAGGACCATAGGCTCCAGTTAAGGTCTTTGTTTCTTAGTTTAGATTCTTGGGTTAGGAATTCTATCTTATAATTAAGGTGGTATGGGCCATTTAGATCTTCCTCTTAATAAATTAGGTAGCTTATATTAGTAAGTAGGAATTAGTAAGGAGCTCTTTAATAAAAGTTAAGATAGGTTAGAAGGTCTCCTTAAGATAGAAGTGAGAGTATATTCTTTTTATTTAGGTATTAGTAACTTGGGATTGGAAAGGTTAGGTATTATATCTTAGGAAGTAGAACTTAGGTTATATTAAGGAAGAAAGGATACTTACCTAAACGTAGTGAGAGGAAGGAATTGTTCACCTTAGATTCTCAGTAGTCCCTTAATAAGTAAAGAGGAAACTTAGAATCTTTATTTCCATCACTTCAAGGAATTAGATTCATTAGAATGTTATTAATACACATTGTAATCTTAGTATAAGCCCTCAGACATTAAGGAACAACAAGCAATCTCATAAGTATAAGGAATTACTTCTTCTTTCTTAGTCAGGGAATATTCTTTAGGAATTAGGAATAAGATCTTCTCATGTTAAGATAGGGTTTCTATAACTCAAAGAAAGGGAATATTAGAAAGGTATTACTTAAAAAGTATTAAGTCTTATTCTTCTTTAGATTAAGAAAGATTAGAGTCTTAATCAATTAATATAGGTTAGAAGGTTAGGTATAAGTAAGTTAGTCTTTTATTAAGGTATTTAGAAGGGAATCTAACTTAGAGTATAAGTAAACTCCTAACTATATCAGTCATCTACAACTAGAACTCAACTTACACTCTTAGACTCTATAAACTCTAACAACACAAAGATACCATTATAACTCTTCAACAACTCCTATACTTAGACTTAACTTAGACTAGCTTAGGGGTGAGGTACGAACCTCCCCAACTAAAAAGAAAAGGAAACTATTTTATATATAATTAAAGCTATAAAAAAGAAGCTAGAACTAGAGGAACTACATTTATGAACCTGAACGATTACCTAACAACAATGCCTCTTCAACCATAGCTCAAAATCTTCACCCCTTTACTTGACTTCAACAAGCACTCTGCTTAAAACAAGTATAAAAAACCCACCCCTGCCACTGATATTTATAAAACAACATTCTTCATAAGGGACAGGAGAAGGAACATACGGTTTACTCATTACTACCTTACTCCTCACTATATCTAATATAGAACTCCAGGTATCTCAGGAAGATATAACTCTATGGTATCTAAGGAAGAAGATATTATTACATTAGGAATAAGAGGAATACAAAGGACAAGATCAGGAAGATACTATTTACTCATCACTAGGGGTGAGGTACGAACCTCCCCAACTCTTTACTTATATAATAAATATACACCTCATATCTTATTCATCAGCTCACTCCTTACTTATAAGACATTACTTGGATAAGGAAGAGATAACTCCTCATCGTATTAACTCATATACCAGGAAAACACAACAACTGGAACCAATCAGTCACATAAGGAAACGTTCAACCAGCCCTCACAATAATAGCCCTTCAACCTGGTATGCAGTATCCCACCTTTTAACCCACTATCACTACAAGTTTGACTAGTACTTTTATTAGGAAAACCACCCTTACTACCAGATCAATAGAACAACCCTTCTCCTCTATATAGAAGGAACAGAGACTTATGCTAGAGTGAACAATACTATACCAGTACTCTCATAGAACCAATCTACTGTTATCTCATTATTAGGAAACTCCTTACTTATCAGATATTAAGAAAGCAAGGGAAAGGAAAGACATCCTGAAGGAACGAATACACCATCCCCAGACAGTACCACAAGCTTGGTGGGTGCATTGAGCCTACAGTACCACAAGCTTGGTGGGTGCGTTGAGCCTACAGTCAGACAATCTTTGGGACCTACTGTATTCTTCTTTTTACTAGTTCGACTACAGTCAGACAGTCTTTGGGACCTACAGACCCTTTCCTGTTTACAAGTCGATCTACAGTTACACAGTCCATCCATCTACAGTAGAACGATAGAACAGTGCCGGGCGAAGCCCGGGGCAGGGACACACACTCACCATTACCACTTTGTTATTACTTATTTTATTATCCCATTATTTTTTACAATCCCATTCCTGCTTCCAGAGCTTGGTCGATATTCCTGCTTCCATTGCTTAGTTGGTCCAGATTAGTGCTTCCAGAGCTTGGTCGAGAGCTTGGTCGAGAGCTTGGTCCATTAGCTACATTCTCACTTATTCATTACTGATGTTATTACTGAACCCATTACTTTTTCCAGCCAATACGATTCGTGCTTGCTTAGTTGGTCCAGATTAGTGCTTCCAGAGCTTTGTTGGTACATCTTCGTCCTTCCAGAGCTTAGTTGGTACATATTCCTGCTTACGCTTCCAGAGCAGAGTTGGTACATATTCCTGCTTACGCTTCCAGAGCAGAGTTGGTCGATGTCGATAAGCTACATTCCCACTATTACTTATGTTATTACGGAACCCATTAGACAGACACAACCCAACTTACACACCCTACCGCTTATTGTGCTGGGCTTCGCCCGGGATACTACTTACTCTTTTATTTACTAACTTACACTTTCTTTTTACTTAGTTTAATACTGCTTATTGTCCGGGATACGCCCGGGATACTACCTTCACTTACCTTAGACTCACTTACACTGTCTTATTTGGTTATAGAATACTGCTTATTGTGCCGGGATACGCCCGGGATACTACTTCATCTTAGACTCACTTACACACACAGTATTATTACTTATTGAATGGTTATTCATAGGGTTATTATTAGGGTTCATCTGGTTTTTCACCGATATGTTCATTATTCCCCCATTCGTTGAGTATAGTTTATCTGGTTCATATGCTTGCCACCCATCTGTCCGTCTTGGTTTATCTGGTTTTTCACCGATATGGTGGAGTGGATTTTATTCCGAGTCATCACTTGAAGGTGGGGATTCATATTCATCTGATTCATCTGGTTAATCAACGATATTTTTATCTTGCTTATATATTTTAATATGTGAATGTTAATCTTATTTCTATTTTTTATCTCCGAGCTGTGAATCTTGTTTATCCCGTTCATCACCCATCTGTTAATCTTTTTCATCTTGTTTTTACAGGTCATCACCCAGCTGGGGAATATGGGTCAATAGACTTACTGTTATGAATAGGGAAGGGTCTAGATACTTACTGTTTTTACTAGGTGAGATAGACTTACTGTTATGACTAGGGTCTATAGACTTAGCTGTTACGACTAGGGTCAGTCCATCCATCCTTCAGCCACTTCACGCCATCCTGTTTGGACTAGTGTAGATAGATTGACTGTTACAACTAGGGAAGGGTCTATAGACTTAGCTGTTACGACTAGGGAAGGGAAGGGAAGGGGAGATAGACTTACTGTTTGGACTAGTGTAGATAGACTTAGCTGTTACGACTAGGGTCAGTCCATCCATCCTTCAGCTACTTAACGCCAGACTGTTACGACTAGGGAAGGGGATAGATTCAGACTGTTTTGAATAGGGGATATATCCATCCTGTTACGACTAGGGAAGGGTAGATATACAGACTTAAGCTACTTCACGTCATCCCCACACTTTACGAACACCTTACTCTTAGAACCATTCCTACTGCCAACGTTTACGTAAGTTAGATAGTCGAACCTACTGGAAGATCAATGAGTACTACAGTCAGACTCATTCCTAGCCCACTTGGACTCAAGTCAGACAGTCGAACCTACTGGAAGAACCATTCCTACAACCAACCTTTTACTACTGTCAGATAGTACTACTACAGTCAGACGAACGAGAGAGTTACACACACAGCATTAGCACTTATTATTATTTACGTTATTACTCATTACGCTTACACCCTTACCTCGCCCCCTTACCTCGGTATTAGTGGTAGTGGGCCCAGGCTCCCTCTATGCAGGAAGAAAGTAAGGTCCCCGAAAGCTTCATAAGTGGCCTATTTCTATCTATATATCGCCCCTGCAGCCCCCCCTCGACAATCACTCAACTCAGGTCTCTGAATGCTCCATCAGTGAGCTATTTATTTCTATATTTATTCACCCTGGCTCCCCCCCCGCTGAGTCTCTATCTGCATTCTATAAGTGCTCCATCAGAATACTTTTAATGAATGAATGAGCGAATTAACGATGGCATATGCTCCAAAAAGTTATGGCAAAATTACGTTTATAACATCCTTGCATGAACGCGCATCGAAGGGAGACCAGAGATAGTGCAGGGGGATCTCCCACGGGCGGGTAGCGTTTATCACCGTGGGCAAAAGGTATACGGGAAAATGGAAGGGATTAGTTGGTGAATCAACGTCTCAAGTCGCAATTAAAGCCGGAATCAGGTCAGGTCATTCAAGTAAAAATATACTTCAAAGTACTGCAAAAATTTGTTCCTCGGATAGTGTGTCGTCCGATAAATCAACCATCTCTCCGGCCACCATCTCCGATGTGAACCCTACCACCGCCGCCATGGATGCAAGCTAGGGTTTTTAATCAGAGCGCCCAAATCCTTCACCTCAGCCTCTTAAATTATTAGTCAGAAAAAAATCCTTCCTTATTTATATTTTCATATATTTACGTGTTATTACGTGCCTACGTGCGAGGAATACTCCTCTCCTAGCCTCCAGAAATAATCTTCCTAGCCTTCTTAGCCTCCTACCTTATACTCCTCCTCTGCTATGCTGCTGCTATACTGATAATGCCAGCCATCCTGCCACCATCCTGCATCTGATCATCCCG
>Ga0115842_100489_pt1 | contig 15967 bp, 17 predicted proteins | sample InSIn2SAF170_2_FD_83856 | JGI IMG/M metagenome (GOLD analysis project Ga0115842, IMG submission 83856)
GATATTGGGTCTCCCTCCTTAACTCCTCAATCACTGGAAGATTCCTCCACCATATCTCATCAACTTGAAGTTACAACCAGCCCAAATACCATATTTTTACCAACCTTTCACTTCACTTTCACTTCACTTTTAAACCATATTTCTCTTTCCCATACCTTACATTAAACTATTTTCATGATTACATCGGGTTTAGACTTATTATTTTCCAATGCATCCGTTTTAGTGTTTTTGAGTGAATTTATGATAAGATTTTGGAAAAATAACATGTTTTCACTTATATATGGAAGTGGGATAAGTTTAGTGATGTTTGTAGGTGTATTTGAAGACTTCAACAAAGTCATATTTGACCACCAAGCCTCAAATTCGAATTTCTCCTTCAGCTTCTTGAAGGTTTGATGAAGATTTGGGAGACTCCTTCAAGCATACTTCATGGAGAAGAATCATGCGAATTTTGATAAGATTTCTTATCAAAGATATTAGATATTTGTGAGAGGAATTGTAGAGATGTTACTTTCTATGTGTTAGCACATGGTTGTAACCACATGAGACATTTATGGATTTAGGAAGATTTGTGGATCTCAAATATTTGTTAGTTATCTCAAGTTTATGTATAAATAGGAGTGCCTCCTCAAATTCAAGAGGAGGACTCTTGGAGCATGTATGCAACTTATGATAGAATATAATAAGGCTTCCTTTTACATAAATTTCCATTCTATGTTTTAGATGTAAATTGCTTTAATGTAGTGTATGAATTTATGGAATAGTTTCTAACATTTCTCTTAGGAGAATTGAGCTCACTCCAAATGGACCAAGGAAACATTTTCTTTCATTATAAATAATTGTGAATATTGGTTAGATTTATATGTTGGGTTATAATCTTAATTGTTGATAGGTCCTATGAAACACTATGGAAAGCTCTCCTATAAAGGAGCTTAGTGTTTTCTTGCCTGCAACATCTAATTCATGTAACACATCTTAATGCTTTCTATAGGTTTAAATGTTTTAATGTTTTCATTGGGAATAATTGATTATTTTGACTGTTGATAGGTCTTGTGAAACATTATAGAAGGGCCTCATGTAAGGGAGCTTAGTGTTTTCTTGCTTACAACAACCAAGTTTTCTTAGCTTAGAGTCATTTGCCTACTCTTGCATATATTTTGTTGGCATCATCACAAGCTTAGGAGCACCCCTCATCGATATTTAATGAAAGAAATTTAAGAAATTGAATTTCCCGACATTTTTGGCGTCATTATCAGGGATGGTGCTAAGGGATTAGTAATGAGGAATTTAATTCAGTACCAATATTTTTCTTTAGTTTGATTCATGGAAAAGCTAACTCATGTTGAAAGGATAACTTGGTGACAACAAGATCTTAGCAACATGGGGAAGCATATGATGAGCCCAAGTATTGTAGCAAGGAGGCTACAACTCCTAGGCTGACCAAATTTACTTTATCAACCCAGGGTTCATACAAACTTGGAGGTGATAATGATATATGCATAATAGATGCAACAATCTACTCTTGTCACTTCTCAACTTGGGTGATAAACCAATAGGGCTTTTCAAATCAGTATTCTATTGACTAAAAGGAGGATGACTACTGACAGTAAATGTAAAGCTATATTTAATGCAGAAAGTAAATGCTTGCCTATGTTAAGGAAATGAAATTGTTGAATAGAAAGTGTTATGGAAATGACATGAAATCACCTAGCTAGGAATTAACACACATTACTTGTAGAAGAGACCTAATTTACCCTTAGATTCTATCATCTAGTTATCTAGACTAAGTAAGCATGGAAATGATCCTAACATTACTAAGTCTGATGTATGCTTGCATTAGCTAAATATTGCAGAAAAGAGTCTTTTGTTTTTTCAATTTAGAAATGTAAATGATAAACTAATTAAGCTAATATTTTGTAAGGGAGAAAGGTATTGGAAAACTGGTCAAAAATGCCACTGAGGGGTATGGAGGTCAAGTGGAAGGCCTACCCTAGACTTTGATCATTATTTATTCCCAAAATAGTCTAAAACAGGCTACTATAGGGTTTCCTATAGTTTCTATAGGATTTCATGTACTTACTACAGGGGAGGCAAAAGGAACTACTAGGAAGGTGTATTATGGTGAAATAGGGTATGGGGAAGGTGCACACTACCCAAGTATCAGCCCAACTCTTTAGGATGGTTGGATTTTCTCAAGGTGGATGTCCACAGTGGCTACAAAATAGAAATCTGAATTGATGGTTTGTAGGGTTTGGCGAGAGGTAGAGAAAACTTAGATGAGGTTGGTGGAATGATTTCTTCCTGCAGATCAAAAAATCTCGCAACAACACATATTAATTTATGCATTTATGCACAACTTTATGTAAATGTGGAAAGGATGAGTTGAATTTAAGAAATCAATGTGTTGATGGCTAGTGCAAATCAATGGAATGGAATGCTTTCTAATATACAAAAACTTAAGAAACCAAAGTGACAATTGCAAGCACTTCTAAGAAATCATGAACAATGACCTACTCAACAAGAAACCCTAAGCTATGTAATAACCAAAAGATAACTCTATTTTTGGGGCTGTGAGAGTGGGGCCCTCAAAGCATGACCCCATGAGGGAAATGAGGATGAGGCCATTGTCACAAGATTTTCTAAAGGATTTTCTTTCACTATTGTCACATTGATTTACTTATCCAACTAATGGAAGAAAAACTAACAAATCATTCAAAGAATTTCAAACTAAACAAAACGGACATAATTTCAACAACTAATCTATGATTCTAATATAAGGATACATGTACAAAAAGAAGAGGGACCTTTGCTTCTAGGGTTGGGCCCTAACCCAAGAACTTTAACTCTCTTAGTCAAATCAGTGTTTGACCAAAGAAACCCTTTTCACTATCACCAAAATGTCAAAAATAACATGAGAATAATAGTCACAATATCTTAAGCTCTAGATTGCCTCTTGGTTACAATAAAAAGTTGAATCCTAATGAGGTCTTAGGCCTTCTTATTTATACTACTAAAGCTACCAAAAACTTCCTTAAAATTAGGGAGGCTTGGCTCCCAATCTCGAGATTAACTTTTCATCAACTATCACTGGCTTGGCTGCCAATGAACTCAGTGGGCTTGGCTGGTTGTAACTTCAAGTTGATGAGATATGGTGGAGGAATCTTCCAGTGATTGAGGAGTTAAGGAGGGAGACCCAATATCCTAAAATACCTCTTTCTGGTGTACTTCTATTTCCTGCACATAAATTAGCCAAAATCTACTCCGAATCCTGCAATTAATGCACATTAGGCCACAAGACATAACATCTCACCTTTACCCTTCTCACTAAGAAAAATATAGTAATATATGTAAAGAAATGTGAGAAACATTGATTTTAATAAGTTGGAGAGTGGCATTAAGGCCCATTTAATTTACCTATTGATTGGCCTCATCATCAACCCCCTGCTGAAAGTGTTGCTCATCATCTGAGAAAATTAGTCTATGCCCATGTATTTGATAGATGTTGTGGCCTCTCTAACATCCCAGGTGTCCGTTGATGGAGTTTCCTCTTGTGGATAAAATTTTGCATGCTTCTCTATTTCCTCGCACTGATTTCTTTCCTCTTCCTCCTTTCTCCCTTCTAGCATACCCAATAACAAAGGTGGACTAAGTTCCAAACCAATCCAATTGATTTGAGTCTCTCTAGTGCATTCTTATACAATGGGGGCATTTCTAGTGCATCTCTCAACCTTTCAGGGGAATTATACTCCCTGACCCTTAGGTTGTATGGTAGGTTTCCTCATCTCCTTTGGCATGCTTGCTAGCTTTCATCCCCTAGAAATCTCAAGGTGTTCCCAAAATGTATGATTGCTTTCTCTTATGTAGCTAGGTATCTTGGTGAAAGCTAGGGATCATTGGCGATGATGTTGTGGGTACTAATGAAATCCATAGAATTGATATGTTCTTCTTTGATGTAAGGGGAATATTTTTCTTCTCTTTCCAACACCCTCTTCACCTCCTTAGCCCTAGCCTCCTCACGACTCATCAATGATGCAAGGGCCATTAGTTGTAAGTCCCCTAGTTTTGAATTTGGGTCCCACACATTCAATTATGTTAAGGCCAAGTTGTTCAAGTAGAATTCAGATATCTTGGCCTTATCGTCTGGGGTGCTTTTCTCACATAGCTCAATGAACTACCTATACTCTTAGAAAGGCATAGTCCCCTATTGTGCTGGTGTCTTTATTTGAAATTGCAGCCGTTGATCTTTGAGGTACAAGGCATATGATTTTGGTGTCTTCCTGAACTAGAGTGCCTCCATGGAGAGGCTAGCCATGGTGAAAAATCAACTCTCTCTTTCCTGTAACTACCTCATCAACCATGTGTTTTCTGCCTCTAGTTGATATCTCATAATTCGTTCCCTGTCCCTTATCCTACTCAACTCTTTACCCATCCCTAGTATATTTTCTTCCATATGGCCCACATCCTCTACATTATTTGTGTTAGTGCCTAAATCTACCTCAGGTTGAAGAAAGGCAGGTCTAGGGTAACATCAAACCATGTTTAACCTCGTAGCTAGCCCTACCTGGTTGGGAGAGGGCTCTCTCCTTCTCAATCTCAATTAGAATATGGAAAATAGGGATTGAGATGACTGAAAATAAATGTTGATTTTAGGCTAGCTATATTATATTAGAGTATTTTGTTTAATTTTGATAGTTGGTTGCTAGATCAAATAAAGAAGGTAGCTTTGGGTCCGGGAAATCAACTCATATTTGGAGGAGTTTCTGTGGGGTGAGGTAGGCAAGTGTTTTGGAACTTTGAATTGGATGTGATGGTAGGTCTAAGACTAGTGAGGAGTTGGAGAGGGCATGCAAATTTCATGAGTCCTTTTCAAACAACATAAAACATTAAAAACTAAATGTATCCTGAAAGTAGAGCACTGAATATCAATGGATTCCACCTATATATCTTGATTCATTTAGTTACGAGGAAAGAAGTAGAAGCTGACACATATACACATAAGAGAAACTAAATAATAGAGGAAGAAACAATGCCAAGACACATTACCACAAGAATCCCACAAAATGCTGCAAAAACCTAGTTCATGTTAAGAAATTTATGGCATAACATAAATAATTACTGAGAGGAATAAATATAAAAATAACCATAAACAACCATAAACACAAATGTTTATTTGGAAAAACCCCAAATCTAGGGAAAATCCCAACCTAATAAGCTCTCATTAGCATTGGCCAAAACCCTGGCCAACTTGACCAAGTGAGCTTTCACCATTCACCTCCAGGTCTTGCATTACAATGAAGTCCTTCTAGCCTTTTATAAGCTCCATTACATATAATACCACGGGCAGAATACTATGGGTGCACAATACCATGTGCCCCAAAACCATCACTGTTTAACCTGGTCAACTTTGACTCTATCTTGAGTCAAGTTTACCTAACAGTTCATTTCCTTGGAAAACTGCAGAAGTGATTTACAATGAAGCTCAAAGCATCCACAAGAGTCCAACATTTACAAATGACTAAGAAAGTACATGATATAGGCATCAAACCACATATGATATCCATCAGGTGCCAAATCCATGAGTCAAGGAGCTATTTCAACAACATCAAAAACTAGGAACTAGAAAATAGGTAGTGGAACAACTTGCCTCTAAAATTATGGAAACTGATTCATTCAACCTCAAACTACCTCTAACTGGTGTATCTACCCCCTCAAGTCACTTTTCATCAAATTTACATCATCTTACATGATTTACCATTACAAATTTACCAAGGTGAAGAGAAAAATTCAACTAATAGTCAAATTGGGCAAAATTCTGGAAAATCAGGCAAAACTGGAAAAATTCCTCCTATGCATAGCGCCACCGATCCTATGTGCAATGCTTTTTATAGGCCACTTTTGGAAGGCTTACCAAAGTCCAAATCATGTGCAAAATAGCTCATTGGATAGCTTGGTGAGTATAGTTTCTGGAACAACTTTCATTTTTTGATTTGGAGTCCATTTGCCCCTCAAAAAATGGAATCTACCAAGACTGCTTCCTGTGTGGCAAAAAATTGGTAGAGAGGGCACATTTTGGGTGTTGTTTGCCCTTTTGGAGACACAAAACTTGTCCAAAGTTCTCAGCAATTTCTGAGCATGCATATCTTTTCATGTTGATTCCAAAAATGCAAACCTTTTTGCAAATGGATGCCCCCAATAAAAGTGCAGCACCACCTACTTAAAAAAAAACCTGTTTTTTACTTCAAGAATTCCAAAAATGACAAAAAGTGCTCCAAATTTCTTGAAATTTGGCATGAGTGATCCTTTTTAGGTGCTTTGTTGGGCTAATGATGCTTCAGCCAAGATCTTGAGCTTATCTTTCTCCTTTTTTCTCCTCAAATATCTTTTTAGCTTAGCCTTTAACCTCTTCACCCTTGTTTTGCAAATTTTGTTCCAGGTTAGATAGTGATAGGCCATATGGTGCAACATTTTCTTCTCTTTGTTGGCTTTCGCAAGCAATTTCTCCAAGTGAATTTTTGCCCTCTCTAACCATGATTCCTGGTCAACTGCAATTTCTTGCTTAAGGGATGCCATTTTGATTTTTCTTCTCTTTGTCACTTGCCTATTTTCTCTAATTGTTTGTAGCTCCATAATAGATTGCTTGTCTTCCAGTTGCTTATTCTCTTGCCCAAGAAAATTGATAATCCATTTGTCTCAAAATCAAGAGATAAGGCTTGTATTTCAGCATCCTTCTCTTTGATAATCATATCTTTGAGTTTTGAGCTTTGAAAACCCAAATCAGTGTAATCCTCCTCAACCAAGACAAAATCCTTGTCTTGCCCTTCAGTAGGGCTCTCCTCATGCATCTGTTGCTTTCCTATGTCTCTGCCCTGTACCTGTTCAATTGGAGAAGAAGGAAAATCCCCTTTCACCCTCGGTGAAGATAGCATTTGCCTATGGTTTGGTGAAGAAAATGAGACCCCTTCCACCTCTGGTGGAGATAATACTCGCCTGGCAGTAGCAAAAAGCCTCTTGGTGCCTCTCTTATAGGTGACAAACACTGGCACACTAGTAGTTTCAGTTTCATCAACATCTGGTTGTCTTGAAGGCCCTCCTTCCTCTTGAGGCACTAATGGAATCACTTGAGGGCCTTTGAAAATCTCATGTGCAATGAAGGTATCCCATGCTATGTTCAACAAGCTTAGCTATTGCAAGACAACAATTTTAATCAGTGAGAAATGGTAAATGCTGTTGAACTACTGAGGAAAAGGTTTCCTTTGCACATAGAGAGCCATCTTCTCAATATTCCTGCATATAAAGTATGGGAGGTTCATCATCCTCACTATTGTGAAATGCATCAACAATTTGACATGATATGTATATAGGCGGGAAAACCTCCCTTCACAGGTGAAATACTTGATGATGAGTTTCATGAGAGAAGCATAAATGTTCTGCAAGTATTTGAAAGGAAAAACCCTAATGATCTACCTGTGATATCCAACCTTAATGTAAGTCTCATAATGTTCCTTGCCCACATGCTGCCCCTTATTCCACTGTTCACCTACATTAGGGATGCCTATGGCTACTGCAATGGTTTCAGGTGTCAAGGTGAAAGAGATACTAGCAAGGTTCACTTGGCCATTGTGAAGATGAAGAACAAACAACCTAGCAAGCTCATGATGATATTTCACCCTCTCTACCATTTCACAAAACTGATAACAAGACTGGTGTTTAAAGCAAGTTAAAGCAAGAGGGCAAGCAAGTAATTTTTTGAGAGTGGTGGGCTCCTCCCAGATGATCTTTCCTCCTTTATGTGGCTTTCTTGGTACATGAGCTTTTCGGCAAGAATCACTGAGAGTTTCCTCTTCCCTCTTATAGTTTGAATTTGTCTCCATGCTTATGAATTTGAAGTGAAAGCTGATGAGTATGAGGAGATTTTAAAATATGAAGGTATATAATATGTATAGGAAGTGAATACTGGTTTCTTTTGGGGAATGAGGGAAATGACTAGTATTATGATTGTGGAATGAAGGGTTTGGTAACGAAGTGAATGTAGTGAAGGAATAGGATGTGGGAATTAGGGTTTGGGAATAGGGTATATGTTAGGGTTTTGTATATGGGAGTGAGGTTTGGGGAGTGGGTGTTTGATGATTTTGGGAGAGGGGATAGGATTTCAGGGAAAATAGATTAAGGGAAAAGAAACAATAGCAAGAAAGTACCCTTGCAAAGTTATGAGACAGTTTGGAGGATGGCTAGGGTTTATGTTAGTAATTTAGCTAGGGTTTTGCTTAAAGGAAACCACAAACATCCAAGATACCAAACACAACTTCCCTAAGCAAGGAGGAATGCTTTACTTACTTGGAACAAGCTTTGATTTTATTTTTAGGAAATTGAGATGAGTTTTGAAGCGTTCTTGGCTTTTTGAACAGATGTGCAGGACCAAGGAACAGATGTGCAGTGCCTGGTAGGTGCGTAGCACCAGACCAATTCACAGTGGAAAACTTGCACCAGGTGCACAGCGCCAGGTAGGTGCATAGTGCCAAAGCACAGGTGTGCAGTGGTGACAAAATTTTGGGATTTTTCCTCTGTTTTTATGTCTTTCTTCAAAAACACGATTTTGATGCCTTTAGCTCATTCACTTGGAACAATGAAGACTCAAACACATGGATTGGCTTTTATATCCCTTTGCTTTTAATTTTTTCATTAACTAAACCCACTTTTCTAATATTTTGCTAGCTTTTTCACAAATTCCCAATTTCACTTTATTTTTGACTTTAGCCTTTTTACAGGTGGACTTTTACATTGATTTCTTGCATGGCAGGAGTTGGATTTGTTTCCAGGTCACCAGGAACAACTATTGGAATACATATTACATATAGAAACATTGGAATTACATGAAAGTTTTACAATAATAGAAAAAGCCCTGTTTTCACCTAAAAACAGAGTTTTGAGGTAAAAAAAAATTATTGAGCATAACAGAAGTAAAATTTATGATTTTATGAGTTTATATATCCTCGTCATGTGCCTGCTGACTTTTTGTTCAATTTTGGATGACCATGATGACAAACCCTAGACCTAATGAGACTAAAACCCTAAAACTGGTTTTTTTTAATGGAATGAAACAGGATGATAGTAAATGACTAAAAAAAAAGTGTGAACAGGTCAGCAGGTGAATGTCATGAGGGAAATTGACATGAAACCACTACCATCAGTTGATCCATGACCTAATGGAATGAAGTTGATTGGATGAGACACCTAATATGTGTGCAAAAGAGCAATTTGATCACTGATGGAAGTGTGAAGATACCGACACTAACATTGGCTCCAATGGGGATTGTAGCTCCTAGGAGGTGCTAAGAACCACAGATATCTAGAAAAGTAGATAAGTGCCTTCATCCATTGCGCAATATGGAGTTAATAGCTTAAGAACACCAAAACAAAAACCTTGACTCAAAACTCATAACTAAACTGACTCAACTAAGACTCAAACAACTGGCACTAAATAATCAAAGACTGAAGCCAAACATTTAGCTTTATAGCCTTCACTTTGGGCCCCAAGCTAAATGAATTTTGGTAGTGCAAACTTTGCAATGAAAGAACTAAAATGGAATGTACAATGACAAAATTTGATAGCATAAAACTTCTTAGAGATAGTACCGTTTCAGAAGCCGGCCATTTACCAGCCCTTGTAGATAGTCTTCCCCGTTCATTCCTTTGAGTAGAAAAGCATTTTGACCTCTATATGCAGCAATTCTATATGGTCCCTTCCACAGGTTCTCGAACTTGCCATGCTTGCCTTTATCCTCGTTTCTAGCATCCCACCTTAGCACTATGTCTTCAATCTGAAATTTGTCCACCTTTGCCTTCCGATCATAAATCTTTTTTATTCTCTCTTGTAGCCTGAAGGCATTCTGAAAAACTTTCTCTCTTGTCTGCTGTAAATGGATCATTTTGCTTATTCTCCGCTGAAAATAATCTTCCTTGCTGCCAGCTTCCTGCAGAAGTTTAACAACCAGGACTACGAGAGATGTCAGGAATACCATGTCAATAATTTATACAATCTCGAACAGAGACATGCCGATTGACTTCTTTTGGCTGACTCTATCTACCCATAGTGCATTAACCAATTTTTTATGCTAGCTCTTCTTATTGGTTTCCAACAACTTTTTAATGATGTTGACCAATGATTTGTTTGAAGATTCAGCCAATCCATTACCTTTTGGATAATATGCAGTTGAATGTCCCAAGGTAATTTTGTATTTGCTGCAAAATTCAATCATGTTTTTGAACTTGAAATTAGCTACGTTATCTGTAATAAGTTTGTTAGGACAGCCAAAATGTGACAAAATATTTTTTTCAAGAAACTAAATTATTACTGAGTCTGTGGCATCCTGAGTGGGGATTGCCTCAATCCACTTTGTGAAATAATATATCACTGTTAAGATCCACTTGTGTTGAGCTGAAGATGTGGGATGAATCTCTCTAATAAAATCTAGGCCCCATTGCTGAAATGGTGCACTAACTTCGACTGGCTTGAGAGGTAGAGGCTATAACTTTCTCCTTCCCTGAAAAATCTGGCATTCATGACAACTTGTAACAATTTTATAAACATCAGCAAACAAGGTATGCCAATAGTACCCTTCTCTCAAAATTTTGTTAGCCGTCGTCTTCTAAAATAAATGACCTCCATAGTCTCCCTTATGAAAATCACTCATGACCTGTTGTGCTTGCTCTTTGGTCAAACAATTTAGCAAAATGCCTTTAGGATCCTTCCAATAAAGTGCATTGTTCAAAATGCAAAATCTAGTAGCCTGAAGTAGTGAAAGGTGCTGAAGCACGCATACAATATCTAAATACCAAGGAGAATGGAGAAAAAATTTAGATATCTAAATCAACAAACTATCTTCATCTTCTTTAGACATGGCTGCAATCAAATTTATGTCAAATGCATCTAAATTAGACTCCGCCATCAACTTTGCTAGACCCTTCCCCTTGATTAGCTTCGTCAGCTTTATCTCCAAGTTATATTATAGCAATGCTGCAATCCATTTGCCTCGCCTACCTTCCGGATCTGTTTGTACCAAAATATCTTTGACTATTGTGTTAGGGACATAAGCAAGAATATGAGAGTGCAGAATATATACTCGGGAATCCTTCAAAGCTTTCACCAAGGTGAGAGATTGCTTCTCAATGATGTTATATTTCAAGGCTGCATCTCTTGTTGTCCTACTAAAAAAGGCAATTGAATTTTCTAGCTGATCTCTTTTCTTCATTAGAACCGCTGCCATAGTATGTTCAGAAGTGAATGAAAATAATATAAAATCCCGTGAATAATCTGAACCAATCAAATCGGAGCTGAAGAAAGAGCCAACTTTCCCAAGTTAAAAGACTTCATAGCTTCTTCGGTCCACTTGACCACACTATCCATTTTCAACATATTTGTAATTTCCCCCAAGTGTTTAACTAGATTAGGCATAAAACGACGTAAGAAGTTCATCTTACCGTTAAATGCTTGAATCTCTTTCTTATTACGAGGAAAATCTATCTTTTGTATAGCTTCCACTCTATCAGGATCGATGCAGATTCCTTCTTTTGATATTATGTGATCGAGAAGCTTCCCCTCATCCATGGCAAACAAGACCTTTCTGGGATTGAGTGATATTCCATATTTTCTGCAATGCTGATTTTTTTTTTCAAATGGTAAAGATGCTCCTCATCTAAATTTGAAAAGATAGTCAAATCGTCAAGATACACTACTAAAAATACATCTTTTTCATTTGAGAAGGTAATGTCCATGGCATGCTGGAATGTTGCTCCAGCATTCTTTAAACCGAACGACATCTTGGCATAGTCGAATGTCCCCCAAGGAGTGGTGAATTTTGTCTTGTCCCTGTCATCCTCATGAACTAAAATTTGATTGTAGCCAAAATACCCATCGAGTAGTGACATACAAGATGCTCCAACTACTCTTTGGAGTATGTGGTCCATTTTTGGCAACGAGTAGTTATCTTTCAATGACACTTTATTCAAATTTCTGAAATCTATGCACAATCTGATCTCACCTGTCTTCTTCCTCATGGGGACCAAATTAGAGATCCAATCTGAAAATCTAATCGGAACAATTATACAGCCTTGTACAATCAATTCACCTCTTTTTCTATTGATGGCAGCAACTTCAGATTTATCCTTCTCAACTTTTGGTGAAATGGCTTCTGATTTGGCTTAATTGGAATGATATGCCAAATTATACTTTTGTCATACTTCTTTAAATCTGTATAGTCCCAGGAAACTACATAAGAAAATGAAGACAATAAACTAATGTATTTATCTTTTACCTGAGGAGGTAATGCCTTTGAAAACTTCACCATCTTTGGATTTTCTGTTGTTCTGATATTTACATCTTCAACAACCTTCTCGGTTGGCACTAAGCTTGGCTTGTGAGCTACATCATCTTGATCAAATAATTCCTCTAAAGGTATAAGCCCTTTAGGGATGACATTATCTTTCAACTGTAAGACTTCCATTTGATTTACCTCTATTTCTGGTTCACCATCATCTTGCTCGCCATCTATAGAAGTGTCTTTATATTTGCCTTCATTTTGCAGAAAATCTTCAATCTCTTTGTCATCCTGAAACACTTGCCAATATCTTAGATTATTAGGGACTGTTGGGTGATGCTTCACATGAACTTCAAACTTATTGTTTGAATTCATTGGGATCTTTAAGTTACTTGCAGCTGTAGCAAGAGAATCTGCAATATCATTTTGTGTACGAGGGACACATGTCAAAATATGATTTGGAAACAATCTTAGAATGTCTAAAACTGCATTACGGTAAGTCCTCATTCGCGGATGTTTGGCTTGGTATTCACCCTTGACTTGTTTGATTACTAATTCGGAGTCACCATAAACTAAAATTCTCTTTACATTCAACTTCTTGAGTATCTTCAACATTGCAATCAGTGCCTCATACTCGGCTTCATTGTTAGAACAATTGAAAGCCAATTTATATGAACAAACTCTTACATTACTTGGGACTTTATTTAGTAGGAAAACAAGGTTGTGTATCCAAATCCCAATTCCTGCACCATCGTTACCTACTACTCCATCAAAATATGTACTCCATAAACCGGCTTCTTCCTCCAAGTGCTGGAATCTTGCCTGCTCTTCTACCTTTAGCTGTTGTCCATCAATTTTCTGCTGTTGGCAGAATATAGACTGTTCAGCAGTACTTTCAAGCCTTTGTCTCTCTTGATCAAGTACTTCCCTAAAATTTTTTGTTATCTCTGGAATATCTTTCACTTCAACTAATTGACTATTTACATCATTAAAGCCACTATCAGAATAAAGAACAAAATATTCTAGATCTGTATGTACATAGTTAATTGGATGATTCAAAGGTTTCTCCTTGCTTGTGATCATATACTTCATCTTCTTCTCCCTATATAATTTTCTCAGCTGACCAAACATGGGAATAGTGGTATAGGAGAAATCTAACTGCAATGTCCCTTTGAGTTTTGCACCCCACGACCTAGATAAAAGCATGCCAAATCTAGGGGGAATGTTGGCCACAGCTGCATCCATGAGAACATTCTTTGTTGGAATTTGATCTAAAGTCAACCAAATCCTTAATGAGACCAAGACATCTGACACTACCAGAATCAAAGGAATAAAGATCATGATACTTGCGAGTGATGTCCAAACCCAATTTTTCCATAATTGCCTTTGGCATCAGGTTGTGAGATGCTCCTGAATCAAACATGGCATTGTGCAAGACATAATCATGCAATCTAAGGCTGATGTAAAACATGGCTACTTCACTATCCTCAGATTGGCCTTCTAATGCCGGACCAAAAATAAGCTCGGGTTGGTCATCTTCCACATTAACCATATCAGATAAGGGATCTACATTCAAAATCTTCGATACTTGACTCTTATAACTGCTATTATTCATTAATTTGGTCAGAGGTATCGACACTTTTAACCTTGAGCTAAAGGCTGTAGTTTTATCTACCTCTTTGACTGGAGAATCCTACTTTTCAGACTTTTCCTTTGCCGTACTTGGCTATTTTGTCTTCTCATTTGTAGATTGTACTTTGCTGGAAGTAGGATCTACAGGCTCCTTTCCTTTTTTCTAAACATTTGGAGAATCATTCTTTGGTTGTGCTGCTTCCTTCTGCTTTTGAATTGGATTGATTGGTACATACTTGCTCCTGAGTGAATAATACCTTTGCTGCATTGTCAGTGCATTCATATATCCCCTCTGATATCCCCTCTGATATTCATATGATTCTTCCTCCAAACTATTTCGTTGGCTAGTATAAAATTCTCATCTTTTTGTACAGTCGGGCTTTTTGAATATTCCTCATCTTCTGTGATATAAATAGGCAAACCATCTGCTGTAAAAAAGTGATTCTCCTCTCCTATTGGATTCTCATCATCTTTTGACTTCGAGCCATGCACATCATTCTGCTATAGAGGTGTTTTGACTTGTTGTTGTGCTGATTGATCTTGCACTTTTTGCTCACGCTGCTTAATCTTGAACTGTGGCTATTGTTGACCACAAAAATTTGGATTTCTGATTTGTGTCTCAGGATTATCTGCAATGGTGAATCTATCAAAGACTTTCTCAATTTTACGAAGCAAATGATCTGAGGAAGAAGCTTCTTCCTTTATGGTCACTTTCTTCTCAGTCTTTGTCCTAGCTCTCTTAGCTAGCAGATTTTCTTCCACACTCATTGCAATTTTTTGCATATCCTCCAATGTAGTAGGATATCGTTCTCTCAATTGGTATGCCATATTGGAATCAAAACCATCGGGGAATCTTATCAAAGCGAGCCTCATTGGTGGCTTGATATCAGCTAGAATAGCGTTATAGATAGTATTGAATCTTACATAGTATTCCTAAACACTTTCACCAACATTCCTCTTTATATTTTCATATTCGGAAATGATTTGGAGTGGATTTTTCTTTACCTCCCAACGATCCAGAAAATGTCTATGAAGAACCAACAATGTATTAATAGTCCTGGTGGGTAGTTCTCTAAACCACTTTCACACCTCACCTCCAAAACTTTGCACAACTAATCGCATGGTCACATTCTCTTCATCTATCTCATGAATATCAAAGAAATCATTCATCTTGTCAACATGCTGCTATGCTATGATGCCTTGGGTAGCATCAAAAAATGGTATTTTACTTTGGTAATCAACAGGCATAACATCCAAGTTTTGTGGCAAAATGAGAGGTGCATATCTTGTAGCCATTACTCGAGGTGGATTGGAAACTAGCCTTGGAGAAGCAAGAGGATTTATAGCAACAACAACAGTTGATGTGATGGGTGTATGAGGTTTCGAAGGAGGTGAAGAAATGATAGATGTCAGGTGTTAAAGGGGAAGAAGAGATAGCAGATCTCTGATCAGATATAGTAGGTTGAATGGGAAGGGTGGGGATAAACTACGGTTGAGAATGAACTTCAGAACTAGACAAGACAATAGATGAACCAAGAGTAGCATATGCTGATTCTAAGAGCTCAGGAATATTGGTAGCCACAATAGAGGTTTGAAGATTCAAAATATAAACATCAATTGATCTATTTTCTCTTTCAGTTTCAAGATATTGGGAAAATTGCGGATTTAAAACTGTATCACCAATCGCCCTTTCAAATTTAGTTTCAAAAAAAGATAGATCAAAGTGTTCATCAAACCGGAGATCTTCAAGATATTGGAATACATTGGGGCATGAATGAGATCTGAAAACCGGTCTTGGACTCAAATAAGTTTCTTGCCTGAGTATTCTTGGAATGAGATTTGGGTTTTCAAACATGGGAGGAGGATCAGGATAAGGATTGGCTCTGGTGTATCTTATTGAAGCCAGTGTGTTGAATGCTTCACAAAATTCAAATGAACATTACAATTTTGTCAGCCTACTAAATTCCAAACCTATCATCCAAAGGTCTAGAATTGTTTTACAAGTACTGGGGTTATATTTT
>Ga0115842_100490_pt1 | contig 15962 bp, 12 predicted proteins | sample InSIn2SAF170_2_FD_83856 | JGI IMG/M metagenome (GOLD analysis project Ga0115842, IMG submission 83856)
GCACGAATAATCAGGGTCGTCCGTTTCATCAGACGCGAAAAAAAAAGCAAGCCCAAAATCACCTACCTTTGGCTTCAGGTCCAGAACAAAGAAAAGAAGGGGCGAGGATACTGCAGAAAAGTACGGGTGTGGATGGACCTCTCCTCCCTACCTACCTATTTCGATCGGCGGGACAGGCGCGATAGGAAAAGAGTCTTGGGCAGGTCGAACAACTATACGGATGGGAAGCTCGATATCTCTTTCTCTCCGGGCTAGCGGGTAATGGAAGGGATTGGGAATCAGCTAGTCGGGCGATGATCATGGGTTCGATGGGTGGGATTTCATTTTTTTTTTTATTTTATCCATGAAAGGGTTCTGGATCGACTGCTGGTGCTTCTCGATCTTTAACTGCGGGTGGTGTGCTGCCTGCTTCAAGGTAAACGACAGGAACTGGTGCTTCGATCTACTGATGTACATGCCCTTGCTTCTTATGGGTAAACCACAGGCTCTGCTGCTGCTTCTTGGTCAACAGAATCATCATAACCAACTGCATAATCTACTGGGTCAACAACTGCTGGATCTACTACTGGACCTGGAGCTGCTCCCGTGTCTTTAACTGCTGCTCGTCCTGCTTCATTAACAGCATAATCATAGTCAGAATAAAGTCTACGTACTGGAACAGGATCAACAGCTTTAGGCTCTTCTGCTCCTGTTGCTAGCTTACGAACTATTAGCTATGGAACTGCTATTGGTGATCATGGGACAGCAGGTTCTACGCTAGGCACTATATCTCCATCTGGCTCTTCCTTTCTATCACGATAATCAGACTCTCGATCATAGGCATTAGTCACCACCTATTATTAATGTAAGCCTAGGAAAACGACCACTACATGGTGAAGTCTGTTCCTACGCCTACTCCCGCCCAAAGGATCTCCAGTAACTTGTTTACGGGTAACTGAGCCAACAGGTTAGGTTCCGGTCTTTCATTCCTCGCTCGGGGACTCTTTCGTGCTTGCTTGGGGTTCTTGCTTTTTTGCTTAGCAGCCCCGGACCAGATTCAATAGCTACCATACCACTTCACGAAGTGAGCCTCCACCTAGACATAGAAAGTCCTTTTCTAGCGGCTCTGCCTGAGACTGAGGAAAGCCCCATCCCCGAGTCGGTTAAAGCCCAGCTCCTTCGGACTTCAAGTTCCGTGCTTCCCAATTAGTCACTCATCTCGCGCTACTATTGAATCTACTTTTTGATTCACTTTTTGGAACAAAAAGAAGAAAGAGCGTGCGTATCTAACTAATAGACTGAGACTCGGCCTTTAGACTATCAGTTCCGTCCTTTTCTTGTCCTTTTACCGGATTCGGACATGAATTCTAACTATACAGATTGTTTTGTTTAAGACATGAGAGGGCAACACTTTAGGTTCAAGTCAAGTGATTGGATAATGGATAGAGCTTGTGCATCTTTTCGTTCATAGTGGATAGGGTCCCCTTTTGTATCTGACCTTTAGATCAGGGGAGACAGAATCCATTCTAGAAGGTTTCATTCAACGAGTCCCCTCCACTTTTCCATTGCTTTGGCAGCTGCTCTCGCTTCGTGGCTTGCAGCGCCTGAATCGAATGCTCGAATGTACTTTCTTTCCTTTGTAGCTTTAGCTGAGTTCGAATTTATCTCGGGCTGAATTGAATAGTAGCCTCAAGTCATCTTACTATCCCCCATCCTGACTTGGCCCCTCCCTATCCTTCCTTAGCTGCCCTAAAAGCTTCTCTTGATTACTTTCTTTCGGCAAGGGTTGAAAAGAAATCCCGACGAGAATCAGTCGAGGATCAGAGGGCAACAACTACTATTACAAGACAGACTTGGCTTCAGACGGACCAATGCCCTTCCTTGATCTTTCAACTCATAGATAAAGATCAGGCTCAACATCTTGCTTTTTTGCTGCTGGCCTAGCCTATCTTCCCTATTGGATTCTCTAGTCTTCCTTTAGCTTTGCAATTTCAACTCAGTTCGATGGCCCGAAGCTACTGCTCATGGGCCGTTTCCCGTTCTAATTCTAAATAGAACCTTACTTAGATCAGGCGAGGGCGAGACCGAATAATCAAAACAAAATCAAAGGCTACCCTAATGCTTGTCGTGGGATTACTTGATGTAATCTTAATATGTGGTTCAGGCGAATCATTTGATAAAGAAAGAAGACCTGCGGTTAGTGCGATTGGTTTAGGTCAATATCTAGGTGCCAGGTTCCTAAGTTGAGAACTAAGAAATTAGATTTCGTCTATCAGAGCTGGTTGATCTCCAACTCCTAGAAGCATTCCTTTATAGGGGCAGGTCAGGTAGAAGGATAGAAAGAAGACAGTCTAGATAGCCTCTCGGGGCAAAGCTTCACTCTCACTCTCTGACGTTCTTTCGCAAAGTAACTCGACTCCAGAAAGTCCAAAAGAAGTGAACTCTAAATGCACTGACTTCCCAGACTCATCTGTTTCCACCACTTTGCTTCAATAAAGCGATAAAAGAAAGTGGGCCCGGTCAAAAGACAATTTGGATGGTTTGAGCCGTTCACTCACCCTCAATGGTCTGCTATTTCGTTCGTTGTAGCAGAGCGAATAAGGTGTCATTCTCAGTCGAAATTCCTTGTATGGTATGAAAATGGCATTAATGAGTTGGAGTAAATGCTAATAACATAAAAGTCTCTGATGCCGTTATTGGCCACCCTGTGGTTTGGCTGCCAAAAAGACCGGGTGAAGGCACAGTTCTAAATTTCCAACTGGCGATTCTTGAATGGTTCTTTCTGGTCTTTTTCTTCTCTTCCTATCAACACACCAATATAGGTTTTGGTACGAAGTACCGGAGTGTGACATCCGCTTTTTTTAGTCTCTCTTTCATAGAAGTAGAAAACGACCCCTTTCTGAATTCATTTTCAATTGTGTTAGCAGTCTGGTCTTGTTCCGCTCGGACGCCTTTATTTTGTCCTGATAGAGCGGCGCGGGTCGGCGTTTGGCGAATTCATCTGCCTAACAATCTCATAGATAGAAGGAAATAGATCCAATTGAACCCACACCTTACTGTAGGAAGAGGTCGGATTGCCTAATAACCAATACTACTTGCCAGTTCACTAAAGCTAAAGGTAAAGAATGTAATCTTACAATATCGTATGTAATGAAAATACTTTGATCAAAGAATGAGGGAAAAGACCTCATGTCAATATATTTCATTGCCTAGGAAGGATCACACTGACTTGTTTTTTAGTACTTGAAGTGCAATTAGGTTTCAGGTTTGACTTCTCTTTCCGGGGAAAAAGGAAATGGATTCTTTGTCAGAAACTTGCGCCTTGAGTATGGACGCGTATGGAAGCCTTCCCCCGGATGTAGCCAGACCAAATGAAATGGGTGGTGAGAATGTCTTCCTTATTTTCTGATGACTGCTTTGTTCTAAGGTTTGTTTATGAGTTTGTTGGTTTGGCTCTCTGTTCTGTGGTGTGAGAGTCTATTCGAACTGGTTGTTCAATGTTCTTCTTTCAGTTTGCTGTCTTGAATCTTCTTTTCCGTCTCGCTTTCTCTCTCTCAGAGGTGGCACCCCACTCTTTAGGGCTGGTGCAGCCTTCGATGAGCGCTATGCTGTAAGAGTTATAGGATAGAGGTCAAGTAGTAGCATTGGTTCACGCCCACTGCCAATCAATCTATCAATCAATCCGCAGGAATCAAGGAAGGCCTGATCAAAGGCACTGCTTCGTGTACCTGAAACTTAGCCACCTCCATTTGAAGCAACTTCGGTAAGCATCCAACATGCGATAGGGGAAAGGATAGGCCTATGAATTAACTTTACCAGTTGGGACCTTTGCTATTCTCGCTATTCTGAACGACGTATGGGATTCCTTTCCCACCATGCACGCACCATGCTCAATCTTCACTTTGTCTTGTTGGTGTGATGAAGTCTACCGCACTGTAGAGAAGAGGGCGGAGGGTGTAGGGGCATCCGAAGAAGCAGACGCATCAGTTTCATCATTACGGTAATTGACGGATTTCAATGATCAACTACAAAGGAGAGACTATTTGATCCTTAATAAGCCAAGCAAGCAAGCGAAAGCACACAAGCAAGGGTAAGGGTGCGGGTAGAAAATCCGTTCCTGTTGAACCTGCTCAACTAAAGCATAATAAATCTGCCTTGGAAGAATACATAGATTCCTTGGATGACTATGTCCAGAAAGAATGGGCATTAGTCAGTCACCCTCCAAGAATACTTCCCCGAGGAGGGTCCTTCAGAAACGAAAATCATTATATGAATAAGTCGTTTTGCCCACCTTAAGACACATTGAAGCATCACTTCCGCGAAAGGACTAGCTGCTCAGGGTCCTGGAGTCAAAAGTGGACACTCTGACGGAAATCCTCCTTAGTATGGAACAGCGATTCGAAATGTTCGGAATGAAGCTGTCAATCATAAACCTGAACACTACCAAGAACATTCCAAAGAACCTCCTAAAGCCAAGGCCCGATGAGAAAGGCGAAACCTGTTCTCAACAGACTTTCAAGACCACCTGATCTACGACCATCCCCTACAGCCTTTGTTTCGGGTTCGATTTCTTAGGAGTGGGGCGTGCTAGCGGGAAGTCCGGTTATGAACATATATCAATCCCTCAATCAACCTGAGTATATATTTTCTATTATTAGGACACGGGGCGATATTATAGTGCATCCATTCGCTCCTTGTTAAGACCCGACTAACTAAATGGAATCGAATCTTCTTCTTCTAGGCAACCGGGTCTGAGTCCCTGTCCCTAGTCTGAGTGTTAGTAGTTTCATTAGAGCAAGCTCCTCAGTGTTAGGGTTTTGACTTGCTTGCTTACCCGGCTCACTCGAACAAGAACTCCAGCTTGGCTCACTTCGCCTACGCAACGAAGAGAAGAAGTTTACTTGCTTGCTTAGCTCGAACATGCCAACAGCATTTCGTTCACTTACGCAACATTCACTCGTTTACTTGTTAGCTAGCCCTATTCCACACCTTTGCTTTCAGGGAATCTAAATTAAAGAAGGTAGTAAGTGGTGTGCTCGTTAGAGGATGCTTTTTTAGATAGCTAAGCGACTACCTTAGTAGAAGGTGGGAGAGCAGCAATGAGTGCAGCAAAGTATCTTATCTTCCCCCTAAGAAGGAAAAACCTGAGATTAGAGTTGGAGAAAGCCGCATAGAATACGAAAAGCAAAGGCGAAGGTGACTTTACATCTCAGTCGAAAGCGGTAAATCCGGATCTCTTTCATAAGTGGACTGGGGAATCTCAATCTCAAAGGTCTTCGCTCGGTTCCATAGTAGTTCAATCTAAAGCCTGTGAGGCTGGAAGCCTCCACATATTCCCATCATCAGTAAACGATACAGTAAACCTTTAAATAGGTTTACTCTCGGTTAATTCCATGCTCAAGGGCTAAAGCCTGTTCCGTTCCTATCAATAAAAATGCCCACTCTCTTTCTTCTAGTCGAGCGTCTACGAAACACTCTTTTGAAAAGTTCTGTTAGGTTCTTAGTATAAGTCGGCGACACTTTCCTCTTTTACTTCACATAGCTTTTCGTCTCCTTGATAGCTGGAAGTTCTCCAAAAGTATGAAAAGCTGGAGGACTTTGTACCATCCATTCCGGTGTGGTTGGATTCTGTTCAACAGCCCAAGGACTTGGAGCACATCTTTTGTTATTTCCACTGCTTGAAGTGATTGTTACGACCACGAAGAAACGACGAATCCCAACTACGGATATATAAGAGCCAAAACTGCTAAGGGCATTCCATCCAGCGTAAGCATCTGGATAATCTGGAATGCGACGTGGCATACCCGAAAGGCCTAAGAAATGCATGGGAAAGAAGGTGAGATTAACCCCGAAAAAAGTGATCCAAAAATGGATTTGACCTAAAGTTTCAGGGTATGTCCGACCAAAGATTTTACCCACCCAATAGTGAAATCCTGCAAATAAAGCAAAAACGGCTCCCATAGAAAGTACATAATGGAAATGTGCAACCACATAATAAGTATCATGTAGAGCAATGTCTAGCCCAGAATTTGCCGGGACTATCCCAGTGAGTCCTCCTATAGTGAACAAAAAGATGAACCCTACAGCAAATAACATGGGTGTTTTGTATTGTATCGAACCCCCCCACATGGTAGCGATCCAACTAAAGATTTTGATTCCAGTGGGGACTGCTATGATCATGGTAGCTGCGGTGAAGTAGGCACGGGTATCAACGTCTAAGCCCACAGTAAACATATGATGAGCCCAAACAAGAAATCCAAGAACACCTATACTGATCATGGCATAAACCATGCCTAGATACCCGAAGACGGGTTTTCCCGAAAAAGTCGAAACGATATGACTTATGATACCGGATCCAGGCAGAATGGGAATATACACCTCTGGATGACCGAAGAACCAAAAGAGATGCTGGTATAATATGGGGTCTCCCCCTCCAGCGGGATCAGAAAAGGTTGTATTAAAGTTTCGATCGGTTAATAACATGGTAATTGCCCCTGCCAGTACCGGAAGTGATAATAAAAGTGGGAATGCTGTCACTAGAACGGACCACACAAATAGGGGTGATCTATGCATAGTCATTCCAGGTCCACGCATGTTGGAGATAGTTGTTATAAAATTGATAGAACCTAAAATGGATGAAACACCAGATAGATGAAGACTAGAAATTGCTGAATCAACTGCTCCTCCTGAATGGCTGGTAATACCACTTAAGGGCGGATAGACCGTCCACCCAGTGCCGCTACCCACTTCTACTAAGGCTGAGCTTAATAGGAGCAAGAGACTTGGTGGCAACAACCAGAATGAAATATTATTTAATCGCGGAAATGCCATGTCAGGTGCACCTATCAGAATCGGAACAGACCAATTACCAGATCCACCTATCATCGCCGGCATAACCATAAAAAAGATCATTAAAAAAGCGTGAGCCGTTATTAAAACATTATAAAGTTGATGATTCCCACCAAGAATTTGATCGCCGGGTCGTGCTAATTCCATACGAATCAGTACTGAGAAGCATGTGCCCATCACTCCTGCAATGGCACCGAAGATGAAATAGAGAGTCCCTATATCCTTGTGGTTAGTGGAGAACAGCCATCGGACCGGATTTTTCATAAAATTAAATTCTTTTTTCTTTTTCCGCTTCTTGCTCTAAAATTTAAGAAAGACTTGTCGGAAATCGCCTTGGAAAAACCAAGAAAGACATGGGAATCGTTGGGCATTAATGAACACAACACTCAGTCAGCTTTTTTTTTCACCAACTCAGGTCTTTGTTCTCTTACGATATTTCGAGATTTTTATTTGTTTGGATCCACTCGACATCCCCCCATTTATGCTAATACCAGGCTGAGAAAAGTGCATGGCCCCAGAGTCGATAAGAACCCATGCTGGTCGAGCCCTTATTAGTCAAGCTTTGGCCTCAAGATCCGCATCGTTTTGCATCCTTTGATTCCACCCACAATATGTACGGACAGGTCGGACTATGATAGGGCTCATCCTCATAGTAACGTTTTCTGCTACTTTCATCCTCGAACCCCTTTAGGATGGCTAACTTAGCCTTGCATCGATGTTCTAGAGTGAATCTTTTCTCACAATTAAAGCAAAGACCCTTTTTCCTTCTCTCTAAGAACAGCAAGTAGACCTGTCCTCTAACAACTCACAGCTCTTTGTCTTCCTATATGACATCAAGCAAGCATCACGGACCCTATTTCAAGATATGGATGGGGAATTGATAGAGGAAGATGAATGTGCAATTCCATTCCAATTGGATGGTTGTACTCCTACTCCTTCCTTTAGCTGCTCCGGTATCGGCATCGGCAACATTCAAAGTGGAGCTGATTCTATCACTCTCACTTGAAGCCTAGTCTGTAAGAACCATGGCATTCGATGCTTTCTGTACTGCTCTTGTCTAGCAAAGAGCCAAAGATCGTAGCGTTATAACTATTGATTCAACCCCCTCGGGCATTATGGAAGCTGCTAGCTACCTTCTTACCAACCATTCTTTAGTAGCCAAGGCGATTGAACGAGATGAGTTCAAACCCGAAGGAGACTTGGATGCTGTCTCTGGAAATCTTCTTTTGCCTTGGACTGGTGGGGCTAGCATGTGCTTCCTTGGTTCGGAGAGCATCAGATTCACTCGAACGCTTCTACTTCCTTCTCTAAGCCTGCACCCACACCACCTTTTCCATCTCCATTTTATTTTTCCTCAATTATCAGCCCAGAAAGAAAGAGTAGTAGGCCTAGGCTTAACATACGTGCTAAGACAAATCCCCTTGTCTAAATGGAAAGTCCTTAATCACATCATAATTTCTCCTTCGCATCACTTGATCGTTCTCGATTTGCTCTCTCAGTCTCCCCAGATTTGGGAATGGTTCTTTCCGCCGTGAACTGCCAAAGTGGTTAGTCTGCGACCCCCCTCATTTTCCGTAAGTGAGAGCACTGCCCGAACTCCATTCTAGAGGGCCACCTGCGCTACCAATCCATCTAAATAAGGTCTTCTCCCGTGTTCTTCCCTGTTCCTACGGTCTTGACCAGCAAAGTTATTTCCGAAAGCTCCCACCATGACTAAAAAGCTCCCAATAGGCCAAGTAGCCGCTTATATTATAATAAAGTAAGTAGGAAGGAGCGGATTCACACGCAGCTTTTTCTTTTATATTTATACCCTATACCCTACGCGCGGGGACCTGGGATGAATCTCCGACCTACGCTTTTTAGGGCATCCGGGAAGCCTCCTTGGGAGCAGGTCACTGCCTTCACTCACTCCTTTAGGAGCAGCTTCAACGGGTGATCCTTCGAAAGAGTAAGTACAACGTTGGTGATGCGCTAACTCCTGTATATGCCGGTAAAGACTAAGAATGGTTTTTTTTACTAGCAAGCTGTAACCACTGTATATGCCATTCATAGCGGTACCTACTACAACCTATGTTAGGAAAAAGAGGCATTCTCACTCCTTTTTGGCATGTTGGAGATCGCGTCAAATTGGCATGTTAAACCCCGGCGTAGTAAAGAAAAGAAAATAGTAATTCCCCTGTCTTACCTTCCACCTTCTTTTTGAGGTACCGAAATTCAATTAATAAGCGCTTTCCCCTGTGAAGTAGGAAGTGGCGTTGCTGCTGGCATTGATAGGATGGTCCTATTTATTGTCTTTCTGAGTGAAATGGGGCTTGAAAGCGCTCCTGAAGCTAGAAGTACGAGCCTGATTCTTCTGCGCCTAATCCCTTTGTAAGAGGTGAGACTGAGTCTCTCGGTCTTGACCTGACTAGAAGCCCTCAGTGCTCGCTTTTCTAATCCATATCAGCAGAGTCAACAAGGCAAGCTTCTTCTTCTGCGCGACACAACCTTCCCTCCCCCACCCCGGTAAGCCATTTCTACAGCAAAGGAGAAGAATAAGCGATTGCCTTCCACCTGGGATTCCATTTCTACAGAACGGATCAAGGAGAAAAAGCGAAAGCGAAGGCAGCGATCATAACAACCGGTCCGAAGGAGAAGTCTTTTCCCGATTTCCCGTAGTTTCATATCAGGAAGTGTTCATAGGAAGCTAACCTCCACTCGTTTCCGTAGCTCGCTTGTAGGGATCCACTTCCAGAGGCAGTCGCTCAAAGAAAGGATAGTCGTTTTCACTCGGGACTTCTATTCTATGCTAGCATAGCATGCTTCTACTTCTATTCTTGATGTTGCAAATTCCGGATCTGGAAGAGTTTATATTCATTTATTCTAAGATGCCAGTCGGGAAAGAGTTCGCTTAAGACTGATAAAGGGGAGGGCAGATGTTTACTACGACTGATTGAAGAAACTAACTACTGCATTTGTGATTCAATTAGCTCCTTCAGTCCTTGTCAACTTTCTCAAATGTATGAGTGGAATCCATTAGATTCTTCGATTTGTTGGGACAAGGATAAACTGACTCCCTCATTCCTTATAACTAAGCCAATCTCGAAATGCTATACCATATGCTTAGCCGCTGCACTCGTCAAAAGAACAGCTAGAACAGTCGTACCAACTAAGAATGCCATTCCATGAGGAGATTTGTACTCAGGAAGCCCCAGTAAAACTGAACTACTTTCGACGGGTGCTTCTATTATTTCCTTCACACTACCCAATCCGAACTCATGAGTGCCTGTAGCAGCATTGAGGGATCCCCTAAATCCTCCGACATCGATACCAGAGGGGATTACATATTGGATTACTAATAAGCTCCGGAACTGGTATTTGATTAAGCTCGGGAAGGGAAGCCAAAAAAATTCCACACCCGATACACAAAAACGGTAAGAGTAATTGAAGAATATCAGACAAAGGTAGACCGCTATGGCTAGACGAAGATGCAAAACTAGGAGATAACTGCAAATCACGACACTTAACTAAACCCCGCGCCGCGGAGCTCGTTCCCTGAAAATATGACCTAAACCCTTTTCGGGAGACCGAAGAAAATAGGGCCTTGACTGCCCTTGGGAGGCTGAAAGAAGACCATAAAGGCTATTGGTCCCCATCAAACCCTTGACGATTTGAATGGGTTTGCTCCCATTCCCGCGGATGAGTAGATTTTTCATCAAGTGCTGTTCGAGCTCCATTTCTTTTTCAAACAAGGATTTCCCTTTAGTCACGCTTGGCAACCTCGGCAAAGTCTCGCTGGTCCAACGACTTTTTCTGGGTACGGCCACATTGGTTGGCGGCATAGTCTTCCGTAAGCTAGACGGGTTCCATGGTTGTTGCTCTGACTTTGTTTCACTCCCATGTCTAGTTGGAAATCCGGTCTGTCTAAGCCAGTACCAAGCCGGTTGAAAACGTTCCAAGCGAACCAAACTCTCGAATGGAGAAGTGCAAATGGCTCGGTAGGCTAGCCAGTCCTTCTTTCAAGCCAGCCTTTCACTCGAAGTGATCCAGTTCCCCCGCTACTCTGTCTATTCATTAGTCCTTCTACCCCGCTAGTTGAACTAGGAGTTTAAACAAGCTAAAGCTTCCCTCCGAAGCGAATCAAAGTCTGATCTCACTCTTGCAGAAGGTAGGGAACTCTAGTCAAGGCCTTTTAGCAGTCGATCTTTCCGCTAGTCAGTAGCTGGCTTGAGGAAGCGAAGGCGCCTAAAACAAAAGGGGCCCTTATTCGGGTAAAATAGCCAAGGTAAGTGGGGAAGAGGGCAAAACAAGAGCTATTTTAGAGCAAAGCAGAAAGCAAAGCGAGAGCTAGCCCCGAACCGGGGAAGACATCTGTAGTTATCTTTTTCTGACCCACGACCCAACGGTCCTATTTATAATTATAATATAGTGAAATTACAAAAAGACTAAAATACTCCTCATTAATAAACTAAGACTTAGACTAATACCCGTCTACACTCCCCTTAAAGCTGGAGCATATATATCAAGCATCCTCAGCTTGGAACATGGGGTCAGCATCTGAGGTTTTCAAAGTGTCTTGGTAAAGATATCTGCTGGCTGGTTCTGAGACTGCGCGTATGGTGTCACAATCTCCTTGCGGGCAGCCTTCCCACGAATAAAATGGCAGTCCGCCTCAATGTGTATGGTCCGCTCATGAAAGACTGGATTGCTGGCAATATGAGAAGCGGCCCGATTATCACAATATAACCGCATGGGCTCTTCAACCAAAACTTTCAATTCCTGCAACAACGATTTAAGCCACAATAATTCACAAACAGTATGGGCCATAGCTTTTTACTCTGCCTCAGCACTAGAACGAGCACCTACACTTTGCTTTTTACTTTTCCACCTTGACCCCCTCCCAAAAATGTACAATAGCCGATAGTGGAGCTCCTATCTAATGGAGAACCAGCCCAATCAGCATCTGACAAACTTGAAATACGCAAATGCCCATGGGGCTTATACAACAGTCCTTGTCCGGGAGCTTTCTTCAGATACCGTACGTATAACAGCTTCCCAGTGAAGAACTCGAGGGGTCTTCATAAACTGGCCGACCGCGCTAACTGGAAATGCAATGTCTGGACGAGGTCGGTGAGTGGGATAGGTAAAGGCTATATGCTTCTCATTTCGGTATTGCATTTCAAAAAGATGATGGACGAGAAATGGTAAATTCATCGACGGGCATCCACTTTGATAGCAGGTTGTCCACTCCACTCTTTTGGGAAGTCCCCCTCTGTTTAAACATGACTCCTCTCATCCTCCTTCTAATGATACTCCTGAATATCCATTGTTCCTGACTCCAACTACTTAGTGGCCAGGGATTTACATTATCAGGTATCTATGGATTCACCGAACAACACCTGTGGGGTTTAATTGTATTCACCTCATTTTGCGGCGAGACAGTTCGGTTTAGTTCAGGGTGTCCCATGCCCAATCATGTATACGAGCAATAAGAAATTTTTTTAGAGGAGGATATTTAGACAAAAGGAGGAGATTGAGGAAGTGGATAAAATTAATGAAGAACTTTTTGGCTCCTTTGACTTTGTGCCCTTCGAGCTTTCTTGCCTAGTGACTAAGGATTTTCACACTTGGTGGTCTGGATATGCGGCTAAGGTTTTTCATAAACCAGTAACTGAAGTGTTAGAGGGATTCTCTTTCGAGAAGAATCCCAAAGCAAGTGGGAAGAAGGAGTCAAGTCAGCCTACGACCTCGAAGGGAAAGGCCTCGGAAAAGAGTAAGTCTGACTTTCTTTGATATATTTTAGTCACATTGCCTTTGAATTTCCATTGGCTGATAAATTCCTCTTTGTTGCAGCAATCTCTCAGACACAAGAAGGCTGCCACTAAAGGTGGCACTCCTGAGGTTGTGGAGATTACTAGTGAAGAAGGTGGGAGTGAAGTAGGGGAGAAGCCATCCACTGAAGCCATAGTTGAGGAACCAATGACAGAGGAGCCAGGAGTGGAGCAAGAGTCACCGGATGATTCCATCCCAAAAGAATCAGGTGGTGAACAGGGAGTATCTATTACACCAGAAGGGGATGGTGACCAAAATGGCTCCTCTGAAGACGGAAGTTCTGGAAGTGAATCATCCCCTGAAGGAGCCTTTTTTGAATATGTTAAGGACCTTTTCTTGAAAGCTGGAAGTAGCTCCTACACCCCTGTTACTCCCATTCCATTGGCTTCGATCTCTGTGGATCCTACCTCACAATCTTTTGGTGAGGGGACTCAGGCTTTTCGGACTGTGACTCCTACATCTGCTTTCAAATCCAGTGATTTCCCTCAGGTAATACCTTTGGCACTTAATCTAACCACACCTTTCTTAACTTCATTATTTCCTGACTGACATGCTTTTTCTCTCTCAGCAACAATTGGGTGCCACAGCTTCTACCTCGAGTGGCTCTTTTTCCTATATTCTTTCAGATGGCCCTGCTACGTCTGCCCACTACAGAGCAGGCCTGACTCCCGTGAGCAGGTCCGCTGGCTTTTAGTACGGCTTTTTACTTTTCTGATCCGGCATGATAACAACTCGAACTCAACTTCTATTCTTTCAAGAGAAGGCACCGAGATCCCGCGTAAGCGTCGTTTGCCCGTTGCCAATAGGATCGACTTGGGTAGTAAGATTCAATTGTGAGATTCAAAAATACGAAAGTAAGGGACCGGAAATCTTAGGATCGTTGTTCTAAAGGACTTTTTATCCTTGCTCCTAGGATCCAAGGAGGGGTTTTAAGAAAGACTAAAAATCCTTCCTCCCTAGTGTCTACTAACTGAGTCGTGAATTAGATTGGATGGGCCGATGGGGAAATCCAATTTTTAGTTTTTTTTTGGAAAGGACTGAAGATACTATGTATCAAGACTCGCGATAGGATCTGAGTGCTCAGTCATTCATGATGGGTGATTTTTTCTTATAGAAAAAAGTAGAAAAAAAAAGGATGACTTGGTTGCTTTCTTTTTTGATATGCCCATACTATTCTTCCATTGTTTCGATAGGTCCCGGGATCAATACAAAAAAACCTATGAATTAGAGTAGAGCAGTTGACGTTGGATTATTTCGAATTGATCGAAAGAAAGACGAATGGGTGTAGCGAAGAAAAGAAATAGAATCGGAGTGCTATTTACATGTAAATATATGTAGATACAAATTCTAGATTGATCTATATCAATCCCATATCTTCATACAATGGATAGTGTGGTAGAAAGGTGCATCTAGTTCTTTCTACCATACTATCTATTGTATTGGATCTATATACCGCTGATTCAATCCAGTCCACTCATTTCATTTAATATTTTGAATTGTAATCCCTTTCATTTCTTTAATCATTGATAAGAACTAATAAATAACTCAACTTTCATTCAAATGAATCATTTTTACTTTTTTTACTAAAATAAAAATAAAAAGTAGAAAGTCGAATAAACAGTGCAGTAGCAAAAAATGCTCGGTACTTCCATAATCTCATCATCTTGTTTTTTTTTCGTATATTCCTTTCCAGTCTCGAATCACAAGAAGTTGGAGCGGATCTTTGATCTTTTATTAGTATTCCCTTCCTTAGACTGGGACGCATACATCGAGAATCCGGTGTGCAATTCATTTTTTTGATAAGATAGATAGATTGTCCCCAATTAGTCATATAGGTTAACAAAATCGGAGCGGTAGGTTGAATCTGAAAAGTACTCTGTCGGGGTAACTATGTTAAGTTAATTGCGTATCGTAAAAAAAATTGTTGTGCTCCCGGGAAAAAAATTGATTTACTCTATTCGATGGATCAGGAACAATCGAAAAAAGCCGGACCAGTACGCTATCTCTTTCTCTTTGAATCCTGAATATGGTGATACCCCCGATTGTACTAACCTACATATGTCTCTCCTCCATCAATCGGTACTAGTTCTTGTCATTTGGATTCCTTGACTTGATGTGTCCGATGAGAAATGCGAAACGAAAGAAGGCTGGGAATTAGATCCTACTCTTTCTCTCTCCTCTTCACAGAAAATGGAGAGAGAAATTGATCGATTCATCGAATCCTAGCCTAGGTCGGGACTGACGGGGCTCGAACCCGCAGCTTCCGCCTTGACAGGGCGGTGCTCTGACCGATTGAACTACAATCCCAGGAAAATTAGGCGTACAGCCTCAAAATTCTTATTTCTTTCATTCGAACCATTCATTTCGTTTCGCCGTGTTGTAACAGAGACACGAATGATATACTAGATTTATATATATATATTATATATATTTATTATATATTTATTTATGCAGTAAACTCATACTTCAGGGTATACTCTTCCTCATGTTTTATTATTCATATTTTATGTCTTGGGACATAGATATTCTAGCTACAAAGAACATATACATGGAGATATGTCGACTTACGTAGTCTCGTTGACCAAACGATTAGGTATACCACGCCACGTATCATCCCCTCTTTCCATAGCCATAGAAGAAAAATAAAAAAAGAAAAGATATAGTGATCGTGCCGTAAGACCTTGTTCGTTTCTACTTGACGTTATTTTCCTCGGTTTTTATTAAGATTAAGCTTGCTTACTTAGCGCTTGCGCTAAGGATCTAATCAGAGTCAAACTGAAATTTTAAATAAAAAAACCTTTTCCTTATTAGCCGGAGTACAAGTGTACTCCTTGATCTTTAGTAAAGGCGGATTAAGCCAAAAAAAAAACATTTTTTTTTTCGAAAAGTCTCAACGTCCTCGCTCTGCGAAACGTCCAGTAGTCTCTGACTTGGTCTTCGAATCGTAAGTTTCAGCCCGTTCCCAGCTTGCCTCGCTCTCAGGTTGGCCCTTCTACTTGACTAAGTACACTCGTGCAGTGGGTGTATGGGCTAGCCCATGGTGCGGTCAGCTATGATATACTCAACTTAACTTCTTCTTTAGTAGGTTCATCTACAACATCTGGTGGTGCCCTCGTGGGCACGTTCCTCTCTGGGTCGGTCTGGTCTAATCGAAGTCAACTGACTCACATGGAATACGGGGTGAGTTTTCACCGAGCTGATCGCTTGAGTCTATAGGCTACCTCTCCTATCCGCTGCTCTACAAGGTCTACTTTCTTCTTCCTTCAGACCGGGCCAAGCCTTTAGTTTAAGTGGGTTTGGGCTAGGTCGTTGCGATCCTCCCA
>Ga0115842_100491_pt1 | contig 15927 bp, 19 predicted proteins | sample InSIn2SAF170_2_FD_83856 | JGI IMG/M metagenome (GOLD analysis project Ga0115842, IMG submission 83856)
CAATCTGATTGACGTATGTTGGCAGTTGTGAGGGGGAGGAAAGATGGGAAAGTAAGGATATCTGTTGGAGTGCTAGTACTAAGCAAGAAAAGATAAGTATGGAAGACAATTGTTTGCTGCCAATGGTAACACAAATTGTGTTGCAGTAATGACGTCAGACATTAGCTGAGACGACCAGATTGAGCTAGTGTTGGGAGTATGGCACCACGCTGCTCGATGTTGCGACGGGCATCAAGCAAACAGAGTGAGCTCGTCACAAGCCCCTGTGGTGTAAGAGAATCGACTGCGACACACAGATGTAGTATGTTAAGCAGAGTGAGCAGGTGAGAAGGTGCTAGTCAGGGCAAGTTCGAGAGGGTCAACGTTTGAAGGGTGGTGCTCGATCGAGCTGGACTAACCACTTTTCAGCCTGAGGAGTGCTTCGGAAATGTTGGCGGACGCGACTGAAGCTACCGAGCCATAACGTAACGTTGCGATGCCCGAGAGCTGCTGGACATTATCGTGAGTCAGGTAAACTCTAGTAGCATACCTCAAGGACGTTCTTGCGGTTCTGGTTCCCCTCATTGATCACCAGGTTGTTTCCGTGAAGACCGATTGAACTGAGTATGAGACTTGACCGTCGATAATAGGCAATGCCGAAAGCCCCTGCGAGAAAGGACGATCTGATGTCCACACGGAGCCAGCCCGCCAAAATTCGTCATGGTGAAGTAGTGGAACGGAATGGCAATGGAGTGGGGAGGATCATGCTAAGGAAGAACGACCACGAGAGCAGCGTGGTAGAAGCAGTGCTGAGGATCGTGGTTGGCGAGCTGGACCATTGTATTTCCCGCCCGGTCTCAAAAATCAATGAACTTGGAACAACGCGCGACCGCGTACGAATGTAGTGAATCATTTTGTATGCCAGATCTGCGAAGGAGACCAACACGCTCGGGATGATTAAAACGACTAGCCATAGCACAAGTGGTACATTCCTTAGCTGTCACCAGTTTCGAAAGAAACGAGACGCCAGTACCAGAAGCATATTCCGGATCAGTTGCCACACGAGCAGATGTGTGCCACAACCAAGAGACGTCGCCCGAAAGTCACTTACCAGTATTAGTATTGCTATTCTTCCTCCTGTTCAAGCACAAGTGGTGTCTCTGCACCATCGACAACAGAGTTCTCGTGCTGAGCATTTGGCTTTTCCTCATCCTTCGCCGCCTCCGTGATATAGATCAAAGTGTAGTTCTTGTTCGCAAAATATGTACCAACCACGCTCTTAATATACGCATCATGTTCGTCCAGCATGTCTGCTCTCTCGTTCCTGCTAAGTCCTGCTTTCGGCGATGGCAGTGACAAATGCATGATACTCTCCTGTATCGTCTCTTCACTGAGCTGCGCGATCTTGAGTTCGCTGGTGTCTAAGCTTTCTACTCTTACGACCCCACAATGCAGACAGTCCATCAGAATAGTATTGACTACCGCCACAATATCAACCGTGCCTTGGATCTTCTCCGCAATCAAATTGGTATGTGTATGCACTCCAATCGGTAGGTAGCTCAACTCGTAGTCCTCAGTCGTGACACCAGGTTGGTGGACGACTGCGTAGTGTTTCGTAGGGCAAGACGAAGCAGCTCTGGAGAAAGCATGGTGGATATCGTTCACCGGCGAGAGGTCAGTGATTGCAGGAACATCGAGTCTGCGCTGTATCAGCTAGCTGGAATGCGACGCAATGCTCGAACATACTGTGCAGTTGAGGAGAATAAAAATAGAGGAGAAATAACATCCTTCGCATGAACTGCTGTCGCTATTGCCACCGCGCCGATCAAAGAGAGCAGCATAGTTGTACTCAGGTAATATCTTGTACTGTTGACTCGGACCAACATGGAATGGATGTTTAGAATAGGAATGTCAACGAGCTTGCACTATCCTCAAAGAGCTTAGCGTCGTTGAGCATAGTGTACTGTACTACCTACATGTAGGTAGGTAGGTATGTACCTATCCTAAGCCAACGGTGATAACTTTTAACAACTAAACATGCAACTGATCCATGCTGAGAGGACCTGAGATTCTACTGCGACTGTCTTCTCGAATTATCTCGTGATGGTCTTGGAGTCGCCTTCTTCAGCACTTCTAGTCCAGTGTATTTTGTGTTGCGTTATCCATGGTCCTCCTGCTTTTATCAGGCGATCTCGTGTAGACTTGAAATCGTCCTCCCTTGCCGCCTCAATAAAAATACCACCATGGTGCGAAGTTGTCACCTGACTGTCGGTATTTTCATATTTTTGACGGATGTTAGTGAGAGTGTAGTCCCAAATGCTCATCTGGGAAGATAGTTCTTCGACATGTGGTAATACGATCTTGAGAAATCTCTCAAGCTCCTCATCTGAGGGAGATCAGTTTGAAAATCACTAGACTGCACGACGCCGACCATACTTATCTTTTCTTGCTTAGTACTAGCACTCCAACAGATATCCTTACTTTCCCATCGTTCCTCCCCCTCACAACTGACAACATACGTCAATCAGATGGACAGCATTTCACAATATAAACCTCATCTACATGCCGCTTTTGAGGGATATTATTCCAATTTTCAGCTAAGCGATGGCGCACGTATCATATTGATCATATGCACGGTTCGAGGTGCAAAAACAAGGCCTCATATGATATCATTTACTTACTGCCCAAGCACATACAAGAGGAGGCAGGACATCTATCAAAAGGAGATATGGGTTGATCGTCTCGACATGGTCAATGAGAACGACTCGCGGTTCGTCCTGGATTTTCCTGTTGGTCGTTTCGAATTCAACAAAACCTACACGGAGTACGCCATCAACCATTCAAGCCTGGATTTCCATGCTCAAGTCACTAACGAAGGACGTGTGCCGTGGCTTGGTGGCAAGCAGGATACTCCGGAGGGAGCTCTCGGCTTGTTACCTCTGCCGCTCCATTGGCAGGTCTACTCTCTGGCAAGTCCGACTGATATAGCATGGGAGATCAAGGATGATCCGGTGTTCGCAGGCAGCAAAAAGGATAGTGAAGCACTGGCCCACCAAGAGAAGAATTGGGCGACTAGCTTTCCGTCAGCGCACATCTGGATTCAAGCAAGGAATTCCTCTCGGAACAGTGGTATTAATGTTGCTGGTGGTCGCATCCTTGGTCTCTGCTCCTACCTGACGACTTATCATAGCACGAACCCCACATACTCGACTACCACACGTCCACCTCTGTCGACGCTGCTTTCTCTACCAAGTATTCTCAACCCCACCGCTATCACTACAACCACATCGATCTCATACCCCAGAAAGAGTGTACATCTCAACTTCCTTACTTCCCTCCGCAGCAAGATCACGATTGATGTCAACGCCGACCCAGAATCGTTTTTCCCTTTGTCCGCGCCATTCCCAGAAGGTCACAGGCCCAATTTTCTGGTTCAGTCAATGCGCGCCAAAGTCGTTGTGAGGGTATTCGAGATCGAGGAAATCGTCGGCTTCAACATGCCTTTTGTGAAAGACTGGCGCTTAAGCTTTGGAACCCATTGGAAGTGTGTACATGAAGATGTGTTTGAAGATGCTGGACTGGAATTCGGAGGCGAGTGGTATGGCGATCGAGGATGAGAGCTGCTCTGTGGACAAAACTTCGAACACCTCTGGAGGCTCTTGACCTACAGGTGTATTGGGTATGATCTAAACCTGGGACCAGTCTGGTACTATGCACTGTCCAACTGCACAACAGCAACACAAGACCAGCAGAACTCAATCAAATTGCGCGCTAATGCTGCTTCGTTCAGAGAATGAGGCTCGCCATTCGGCTAGCGCTTCACAAATCGATCCAGGATTGCAAGGTAAATAACGAAGCCAGCCAAAGTCGTTGTGAGGGGAACAATGGCGTTCTGCAAATCATCCTTGTGAACGCAGAGCCAGTAAGTTAGGAACACGATAGACCCACTGTGCCAAATCACAAACACGGTCACTATTCGGTGGACAGCAAGACCTGCGACTGCCTGCATGCCATAGCCTTCCGTCTCAGTTAGTTGTGTTAGTCTTGGTGGCCTTTTCTTGGGTATACGCGGCAGCAGTAGGTTTTGAGATGGGTGTGACCCTTTAGGACGTCTCCACCATCTTGAGTTTTTCGCATGTCGGTGCAGATTGTGCTTAACAACTGCCTCCAGGCGCCGTCGAACTTCTTCAAGCGAACAAGACGTCTGTCGGATATAGTCATAATCGCGGCTGTCCGGTAGTGCAGTACCCATAAACACGACCACATCTCCATCGTCTTCGAGATACTCAAACTACAAATTGTTCAACTATCAGTCCTCAATGATACAATGCGATAATATACTACTCACTTTCGAGAAGATTACACCTTTACACTCAGTCATCATCAGCCAGCTTCTCCAATTGCCGAATACTCTACGAAAGTGGTCAAGCAGTACGCCTAAAAAGGCTTGATCTGCAAGTGGTTTGGCACATATCTCGATTGCCTGGATGTCGCTGTCTTCAGGCCCTACGCACCAATATACAAACTCACCGGGGGGTAACGTAGGAGTGATGCGACCGCTTGATACACCTGTTGTGGCTGGCTGGCTGGATCCACTCGCACCGAGTGAGGGACTTGCCGTTCCACCAACTGCTTGGATGCTCTGTGATTGACTGGACGAAGACTTACCTGATTGCGAATTTGATTGTGGCTGGTGGTATGTAGGAAGCAGAGGAGGGGAGTTGGTGAGCTTCTCGATAGGAGCATTGGTTGTGTTCGTATTGTCTCGCTCCTCGGCTGTCCCAAGATTCCTCGGCACATCAACATATATCGTTTCTCCACAGACCTGAGCAACTGTTAGTCACGAAGTCCCTATCTCTACTTATCGTTTGCATGCGTTCGCTTTCAGTTAAGACTCTCACGCCGAACTGAGGTGGAAATGGTTGGGTATAGTCTCAGAAGAATTTCAATCCAGTCTTAGGACACTATCAATCAGGACTTTGTTCAGCGTTGGACCTTTACTCACCCCCGATGTGTGGTATCATTGGGTAGGGTTTGGAGTCGGCGTTGGTGAACTACCACGATGGACTTACACATTCTGCAGCGAAACGATCCATAGAATTGGGTTTTGGTCGCAGCGGATCCAAGAGAGGCCACCAGACTAGCTCTTCGGAGAATATGCTCTCAATCGCCACTTTGACCCGGTTGCTCAACACTGATTGAAGTATCTGGTCATCGTCTTCAGGAATTCGTTGCCAGAGGATGTCATCTTGGTCCTCGACGTCCTTCTGATGTGAGAGTTGCTGGTATTCAAAGCTATACAAGGCAGTCTGAGGCAGAATTGAAGATACTCCAATTGTGGCGTCTTCTTGCCACGCTTGAATAGTGGCAATAGAGTCAACTGAAGGACTGCTGCTCCTTTCTTGATCTTCTGCCCTGTCGTGATGAGAAGAAACAACGGCTTGGGTATCCGTCGAAGGTCCGGTCTCCTCATCTCTAATGCCGAAATCCATTATGGTGCCTTTGAGTTTCGCATACTCTTCAGTATCCATCAAAAGCGGCCTGACAGTCTGAACGCTTTGAAGCAGAGGATCGTCCTCAAAACGGTCAGTATAACCTCCATTTTCAGAACTGTGAAGGTCATTCTCATTGAGCTCGCCCTTCGGACGTTGCAAGATCTGTGGTATTCTGTACAAATTTTGAACCGCCAGTGATTCGAAATCCCTACGTCTTTTCGCCGTGTTTAAACCAAGTTGGACTCCTGAAAGGTGCAGAATCTTGTTCATATAACCACATATCACTTGCGAGACACTAAACTCAGGGATTTGGTGAGCCTCGTCGGTTAAATCCAGCATATATAGGTGAAAACTAGTTCCTAGACTCGATTCGTAGAAAGTGTAGGACTTCCTTTGTAGAGCATTCCGACCGAGCTTCGTCAACTCATTGATGCTGTTTGCAAGAAGAACAGCCGCAAACCCTTGGGCCACATGCCTTCGAAAGCGAGCAAAAGCTTGTCGAGTAGAGAGAAACACGCTGAAACTATCCATGTCTTCTGCATCCTCGTTCAATAGCCGTAACGAGCATGATTCTATCGGAAAAGAGTTCGCAGAGCTGATGAAACCGCTGTTATTCAACTCTGTTTCCACCACTAATGGCAACATCACCAGGTCTGGATGACCATTCACATTGGCCGTCGCTCCCACGTTTGTACTCCTTAAGCAGTACGTCAGCAGCATGTAGACAAATGTTGCGAAAGTCATTGACTGAGAACCATAGACGACTTTCGCACACGTCGACATCGCAGCTGCCAGTATGACTCGGACTCGCTCACGCCACAGTATATCTAGTAAGTCGCTAAGTGCGTCCCTTTCGGTCAAGGAGAGTTCATCAAATCGGAGCCTAGGACGGCAGTTCGATTGTGTTTCCGTGCATTGATCGCACTTGTCAGCTTTTTTTCGACCTAGGTCCTGGAACGAACATGCCTTCTTAACTCTGTAGCATTGTTCACAAGCCAGACTCAGAGCCTGCCAATCAAAGCGTTCAAAGCAGGACCTTCTAATCGCACGAAATGCGACACTGCTTGACTCGCTTTCGTCACCGAGCCAGACGATGGTTTCTTGTCCTCTGCGGTAAATGTCACTCATCAGTTCAACATGTCCAGCCTTTTCTCCTTGGTCGTTTTGGTTGATGCAAAGTGCATCAACCCAGATAATCGTTGTCTCGTTAGGCTTCCGAAGACGACGTAGGGCCCCCGCAAGATTTCTCCTGATGCTAAACGCCAAACCATTCAGAACCATTGTCTCCCACAGCTCCGTATCGTCCCAAACATAAGATAGCGCAGAGTAAGCCCGGTTGGTCTTCGGATCACGAAGCACTAAATCACCTCGAATACTGTCTTCGCTCACACCTGGATGTAGCGTAAGGATTCTAAATTCTGTCGGACCTAAAGGATCGTAGCGAAAATCGGTACGGATTGGCTTGGAAGTGTGAACAATAAGATAGTGATTATCTCGAGTATTGACATCTGCGACTCGGTCACTTGATCCAGGAGCCGTGGGTGGTTCAAAATCGGGAAGATTTGTTGCTCGCCAACCTCGATAATGAGGATCATCATTACTGTTAAATGCACGGTCCCCGTATATAGACCCAAATGATATCAAATCGAGATCATCATTCGGGTTGACTCTATACCTTGCCGTTTCGTTCTTCCGTGCTTTTCTTGCATTCTCCTTATTCCTTCCTCGACGCTCGGCGAAGAGGTCACCACCGGACGAGGTAGGGGAGTTTTCAGCCATCCTATTGATCCTGGGTGACTTGTGTTAAATCCGACTCATGAGTACTTTCCGACGATCAAGGATGAATACCTAGGTACCAATAACAAGTGCTTTTTCTAGCAGGCCACCCACTACTGACCCTTCAGCCTGATGAGCCACAGCTTGCGGGGATGCCAAGGCTTGGCCAGGAAGGACCTGCCTCATTTGTTCAAACAATCTGTTTCGCAGGTAGTTGTGTATATGTTAACAGCGCTACCGAACGAAAGGGAGGCAAACCATTAACAATAGTACTAGAGGCAGTATGTAGTAATGCCCAAGTTTCCATAAGCTGAAGAACCCTCCTTACATATCCATCCCGAACCATCGGCTCCCCTCATATCCATCACTTTATTCTCTTCTGGGTAAAGAAGCGCGTGGATATAGACGTGGTCCTTGGTGGATTCATAACTAAAGTCGCTACTGCCAACATCGAAGTGGCACTGGATTGACGGGTTAACAAGTGCACAGACGATAGCGCCAGCGAAGCACGATCGCGGATTGCCCTTGCCATCAACCGATTCTCCATAGTATAGATAACTCGTACAGTCTGCAAATTCGTCCGACTCAGTGCTTTGGGCTATCGCACCGTCACTATAGTCGCGAGCTTTCAGCGCCGCTGCGAATGTGGTTGCCCAGAAGGTCGACGACAGAAGAGGAGCGGTAAGAAAAAGGTCGTTTGTTCGCATAGTGTCGAAGGATTGTTTGGATGGTTTGTTGTAACCCGTAGATCGATCGGAATATAGTAACAGAAGACGAGAGTTGTTGTATCAATAGTGATTAGTTCGATAGGTACATAGAGCTCCTTAGGTACTTTATAGTCAGTCAGAATGGTTTTAAATGAAGGGCAACTACTGTAAGTTTTCGATCTACGTGTCTAGGTTTAAGCATCTCTACTTTAGGTGGTGTTATATTTGGCTAACATTTATCATAAGCATGAAAAGTATGTGTTATACAATGCGACATAAGTGTATGTTGCTGGCTTTACCTCTATCCGGAGTAAAGTGAAACGTCCTTGTACGGAAGTGCATGCACATCCACCGCATTGAAAATAGCTAGTCGATTCTGATTTGAGTTGCATACTTAAACTGTTATAGAGTTGATATTGACAGATACCTAGACACCGACTTCTGGGGTTTAGCCATCCAATTTTAGGACTAGCTAGCATTGCTGTTATCCGCAATGCCACATCCTTGTTACAGAGAGCATGCTCTTTGGCACCACTTTCGAGTAAGGTTTACCGCAATTCATCCACTTTGTAAATGTACAGCTGGCGCGAGAAGCGACAGCTTCCGGCCGTCACTACAGTAGCAGTACTTAGTAGTACAATCTTTGTCAAATCATTACGAATGCACAATGAAGACATGATCTACGTAACTAGGAATACCTAGCTTACGCATTTGTGACTCGAGCCAATGTTGCAGCAGCTTTTCGTGGAATCCTGTTTAGCAATGCTCCATCCCAGCGACAGCTCGAAAATACTCATCATGAACGTGTACGTTGCAATTGTACGTCAACAACGGAGCCGTAAGTTATCATGGTAAAGTGCATTGTAAAGATCAATGTATTACCAGGTTCAGGCACACACGCACTACTCTTCACTGCTCTGATTTACCATTTACTAACTTGACCTTCAAAGTCTACAACTCGCCGTTAATGATGTTTCGCCAAGCTATCATCTGAAGTGATCATTCTGAGCGGGAACAGTCAATCCTCCCACTCCTTCAACCACTTACATCCATCCTAATCATCCTTCCATGACCCAGGGGAGGTGCTTAGGGTACTCAAGCGAAGGCCTCGGCCACTGCATACATAGTATCATCCCCGTCGCGTATGTTGGCACTCTCATCTCGGCATGTCTCTTTATCTAGGACGATCGGAAACATACCCAAGATTATACACTTTTATGTGACTGTATCTATGGTCACTGGATCCCCTATGCGATTTATTCTAAAAGGAGACGACGTTACAACTAGGGAATCTTGGTTGACGACCTTGGAATATGGTAGAGCACAAACTCGTATCGTAGTCATGGAATGTGGTGGATACGATTTCGATCATGTCGTTCTAGTTTCACGTTAGACGTGAGGGTAGTAGTATTCTATGTTATGTCCAGCTGGGTAGCATGAGAGTTCCATAGGATGTTAGATCAGAGAGAACCTTTATGTCTGATCGACGAATAAGTGTTAGCAATGGAGCTTCTCGAGTCATGTTTTTCAAGGTAGATGCCGCATAGTTAGACACTACAGCAAGCACAAGCTACATCAACACCTAAAATAGTCCAAAGACATACTCCAGATCTCCCCTTGATCCACTCACGATCTAAGGAAAGCTTTTTTTCGTCGTACAAATACTTGTGGAAGGACATGAGCTCCCCAACGAACAATGGTCCTTGACACAAATGTCGTAGCCTCTGTTCAAGACGACGCAGTCGCTGTCCGTAGCGCATGTTTCCGAAATTGGAGCAGTACGCACTGACATTGCAGGCGGGTATGAGCTTGTTGGGAGCGATATTGCATACGCACAAATCGCCGCAGGTGCTGCGACAAGCTGTGAACAGGACCGAGCTGCAAATTGTAGATGTGGCTGCTGGTGCTGACGACGTGGTCGTCGGAGACGTGGTAGATGGATAGTGGAAGAGCAAGTGGTCATGATAGTTCAAGTAGGTGTCGAAGCTGTAGCGGTGTGTGTAGTGCTTGCTGAGTACGAGGTTGTACTAGTAATCGTCGTAGTGCTAGTACTGATAGAGGTTGTAGTTGAGCTACTGGTGGTGAGTGGCTGGTAATTCGGGCAAGTGTCGTCAATTAAGTAACAGGTGTTACCAGTGAAGCCAACGTCGGTACCACAAGTTATATATGTGCCGCATTTGTAGCCTGGTCCCCAAATAGCACAGTCGGCATCAGAATTACAATCACTACAGTAAGTGATTGCAGCACAGGTTGCAGGAGCGCCACTCACAGATTGTGCACAATATGGACAGCTTCCACTACACCCATCGTTGCTTGTTGGGTCACATGTGGGAATTGAGGCTGAAGAAGACGTGGTCGAAGAAGACGTGGTGGAGGAAGATGTAGTTAATGAGGATGTCGCTGAGGATAATGTGGTCGAAGACGATGTGGTCGACAAGGTTGTAGGAGAGGATGAAGTGGAGGACGAAACTGAAGACGTAGTGGAAGCTGGAGTCGTCGTAGCAGTAGTAGTTGGTGTTGTCGTTGTAATGGTGTTTGTAGAAGTTGACGAAGTTGACGAAGTTGACGTGGTTGGTGCCGAGGTGGTAGTGGTAACCGAGCTAGTTGAGCTGGAAGACTTCGCTATTGATGTAGTAGAAGAGCTGCTCGTGGTATCATGTTGTATGATGGATGTAGAAGTACTTGCTGCTGGACTTGTGGTAGTATTCCAGAGACTAGTCCATGTTGTAGTCATGCTTGGAAGAATGGAGCTACTGGACCAGCTTGTAGATTCAGAAGTGAATAGCGGTAACCTGGAGATAGGCAAGACTGTTGAAAAGCCATGATGCTCGGAGCTGTTGGCAGCTGAGGTCGGACTGCTTGTGCCAAAACTGACTGATGTAATTCCATCGCAAGGACAGGTGAAGACGAATCTAGTGAGGGTTTCTGTAATGACTGTTCCACCAGCAACATCAATTGAGTGAACGGACGTCGTGAAAGCAAGCGCCGACACGGCTGAGCGTAGAAAGCCCATGATGAAGGAGTGAATGAACGAATGTGAACAAGCAACGGCTTAGTAAATGGGTGTGGTGCTCGGATACGAAGGCGACAGGTCGCTTCATATGTAGTGGCTTATTGCTCTGAGCGCAGCTGGTTGTATACAACCAGCGGACACAATCATGCAACCCTTCTTATTAGTGCCTTGGAGAACATTGAATCATGTTAGTAGCGAACATGGCCAAAATCAGGGGGCAGTCAGTGCTTGATTGCGTTAAAGTCTACATCGCGCAGAGCCTTGAATGCTTCGACCAATAGTCGAACAGGAGTGGTGAGAGGATGTGGGTAAAGAAACAATCTCCGTTGTGCGCCGTTTCTTGCAATTTCCACAACGATCCGAAGGGTTGGTAACAATCGACAAATCATAGTGATAACATACGAACTCTGAATTGAAAGGAATTCGACTACAGCATCATCGTTACATGAAACCATTGGATATTCTTGAGGGTGGGCGATTCGAGAGGTGAATGTTATGATGAGAAGTGGGTCTGCAAGTCACTACAGGCTATGTGAAGACGAAACGCTAAATAGGCCGTAGTCTTGGCACTTTTGACAAGACAATGCAATGGTAAAAAACATTGAGATTAAGCGCAGACATTTAGCTTCCGCTATCAATACCTACAACCTCATTTTGGTCTGTGTAATCTCACGCGAAGTCTAAATTCCAGGTGAATGAATCCAAACATCCACCTTCAATGTATATCATTGTGTAAAGCTCCAGACGAGCACCATAACGTTTACGCTCCTTCAAGGCCAACACCATCCGAAACCTCGTGCATTTTGCTGACGCGGTCTTCACGATGCCTGGCTAATCTCGCCATGTATGAAAGTTTCGTCCTTGCTGACCGGATCAATCGCGACATCCTGGTGCTCCTTGGCTCGGCCAAAATTCCGCCCTTGCTCGGCACCTTTTACGAGCGGTTCTCCTCGCATCGTACTTGGTACAAACATCAAAGACATCTGGAGGAATTTGATTCCATGGTTGTGTTAATTTCGCGCCTCACGTCGTCAGGAGCGAGCAGTAATACTGTGTAGTGGATATCAACAACGATAATATTGCTAAAAGCGGATCGCGAAGAGCGCTTTGCGATACCATGGAAACCAGACTTAAATGGAGCACATCGTGAAGAGCTCCTGTCTGCCCTCGCTGGATTATGAATACCCTTGTCTGGTCGGCTTCGGTGTCTGGAATAATCTGGCTTGAGCTACAGTTCTCGTGATGCTTCCCGGTCGACGATTAGACAATGTCGAGAATCGCGCCACATCTACAGAACCGAACGCTCAGGACGATGCCAAGGGCGGTAATGAAGATGCAATGTGAAGCACGCCACTTTTACACAATCCAGACGAAACATTTGTTGGCGGAAATCCTTTCGGTAAGAATTCAACCGACGCGAGGGGTTCCCAGAAAACCGCCACTTCTTCGGCAATGCTCATGAATCCCACAACTTGAATTGATAATTGGTTAATACCGAAGCAACATACAAGGATCAGATCGACGTCTTTCCAAGGCTGCGTTTCTGATCGTCATTAGTACGATCATTACAATCGGCAAATCAGAATGGCCGCTGTTGATATCGCAGGACCGCCAGGACAACCTGATATCGGATACACACCTGACCTCGATAAATACCTTGCGCGAGTCCAACAGCGTCTTGCTACTGAAAAGCTTGAGAAGACCTTACCGACAGGATTCCCTACTAAATTGCAATCGGACTTGGTCTGGGACGCTCAAAAGATTGAAAGCTCGTACAATTGGACATACGAGCTCAATGCGGAGGAACTCGAAGATATCGAGAATGGACTTAAGCACTTTCAATGTAAGCAAAGGCTTGATTGACATATAGGGGTAGTAGTCTGACACAACTCGAGCACTGGGAATTTCTCATGGCCGTATCAGCCCGGATACATTCCCCCTACCAGTACTTCATCCAGCGTTAAGGAATATCTCACGAGAATTACACGAAGGCCACGGCTTTGCAGTACTCCGAGGCCTACCAGTCACCAAATATAACCGAGAGGAAAACATCATCATCTATGCTGGTGTCTCATCTCATGTAGCCTCTCAGCGTGGTAGACAGGACCAACAACATGCAGGCAAACCAGCAGATGTAGTATTGAACCACGTCAAGAACCTTACCAATACTCCAGATGCTCACCGTATCGGTTCACCAGCGTATACCACGGACAAGCAAGTCTTCCACACCGACTCAGGACACCTTGTGGCTCTCTTCGCACTTGACGTTGCAGCAAAAGGTGGTCAAAGCAAGCTCGCTAGCAGCTGGCACGTGTACAACGTACTCGCAGCCAAAAGACCAGATTTGATTCGCACCCTGGCTGAGCCTTGGGTGGTTGACGGGTAAGTGCCGTGATATTGACATGGTGACTAGCTGACACGCATTAGCTTCGGCAATCCAAAGAAACCTTTCACTTCTCGACCACTGTTGTACTATTCCTCAGCTACAGCCACTTCACCCGAACGAATGATCATTCAATATGCTCGACGAGTATTCACTGGTTTCCAAGCTCTGCCTCGTTCTGCAAACATTCCTCCAATCACAGAAGCGCAGGCGGAAGCCCTTGATGCACTACACTTCACTGCCGAAGCAAATGCCGTAGGTCTTGACTTCAGACAAGGTGATATTCAATACGTGAACAACCTGAGTATTTTCCATGCTCGAGATGGATTCGAGGACACCGATGACCAACAGTAAGTTGCGTCTATTCATGAATTCATAGACGGTGATTAACATTCACATCAGGAGGCATCTTCTTCGTTTATGGTTACGTGATCCAGAGTACGAATGGACGATACCAGAAGGCTTGAAGGATCGGTTCAGCGGGGTTTACGATGGTGTGACGCCTGAAGCGCAGGTGTTCCCATTAGAACCTGTCATCAGGAGCTCGAGTCATGGTGCTAAAGCGACCAAGTCAACTTTGAATAGCTAGAGTTGAATACTTATTGTATGTCATATTTACATCACGAATCAACCGTTCGAACAACTTAAGATAGGTAGATAGTCGTTCACTAACTGTTGAAGCTTCTTAGTATAGCATAGCATCTCGCATCGAGAAAATAGTAAACCTGACCTCTTTCTTATGAAGTGACTATATCTCTATCGTGAAGTTCTTGGAGAACAGAGAAGCATTTAAGTATTGTACAGAGTACGATCTCATACAAGTGAAGACTTTGAGTAAAATAGTGCCACGAAGCGGAGCGTGGGTATAAAGGGACGAAGCAGAAGGATGAGAAGGGTAGAGGAGTAGAGATAAACTCGAAGCTGTAAATGAGACAGCTTAGGCGTATAGGATAATAAAATATAGAGGAGAGGTGTTTAACTAGAGGGGGCTGGATTAGACTAGACTAGGTCTATAAACTTTTTTTTAAATCTAACTATATGTGTACTGCTTTGGGAGTTGCGGTGGTTGATGCATTTACTTTTTATGGAATGGTACTGAATTGCGTAAGTAGATTAAACCACGTTAACAACCTTGTAGCTTTTCTGCATCATTTTCCTTCTCAATCTAGCCATTTCTTCTCTACACTTTACAAATTTGTAGTATCAACAGCAACCATCCGTGCTCCAACGATCGGCAGACCACGATCATTCTGTATCAAGCCGCCATTTGTGGACACATAGAGAATTCTACTGTCCTGCACTGTCCTGCCGTAGGCGCCGAAGGTGTCTCCCAGGAGCAAATCCCGTTGTCCTGCGGGTAGAGTTACGCCAACATCGGTAGTTTGCTTGGTGGATTCATTGAATTTGTATAATGTGCTGTCACCAACAAGATAAATTTCGGATTCGTCGGAGTTGGAGCAATTTACAAAGTTGAGTCCTTCACCGAGTACCCCGTTCCACATTCTTGGGTATAATAAAGGAATTCTACCCTATATGACTTGATTTATCTTCACCACTCTTCCTAATACGCTTTACGCAAACTGCTCAAGCCCAATTCGTAATTAACACGACTCTAATTGATCTCATTCACCAAACTTTGCAGCCATGCAATTCCGATCTGGTTTCGTCAGCGTAACGGCGCTGTTAACCGTCATCCTTGCTCCTTTCACCGGAGCTGCCTCGATTCCCCGAGCTACTTCCAGTGCTATAGCCAGTCAAATCTACCAATTCTCCAATAATACATGGATCGAGAACTTCGCAGTCAGACCAAATGGCAATCTTCTGCTCACAATGCTTAGCTCACCTGAGATCTATGAAGTCATACCCTCGCAATCAGGAACAGCAAACCTTCTTGCCACGATCCCCGACGTCACCGGCCTCTTCGAGATGACTGAATATGCTCCAGACCAATACGCCTTCATTGCAGGGAACTACTCTATTGACACTCGCAAAAGCACATATGGTAGCTACAGTATTTACACTATCGACATGACACAAGATTCTCCGCAACCTACAAAGGTGCTCGACGTACTCGAGGCAGAATTCCTAGAAAGTCTAACTACATTCACTCCACCATCTGACCGCCACGGCAAAACTACAGATATATACCTCCTAGCTGGTGACGCTCAAAAAGGGATGATATTCCTTGTCAACCTCTCCCAAAAATCTTATAAACCATTCCTTCAGGACTCAACCATGAATCCAATCCCAATTGAAAACGGAGGTCATGACGTCGGCATCCTCAGCATGAAAGTTAAAGACAATAGAATATACTACGTAAGCCGAGACCAAGATCTGTTCGCCAGCATTCCTATTCCCACCTGCTGGGAAGACCCATTGTCAACCATAACCACACGGTCAACGGCGAATGCAACAATCATATCCTCAGGCTACGGCCTCCAAGCCTTTGAATTCTCCAACTCCGACGAATCCGAAATTTATCTTGTTGGTGACAGCACATTATACAAATTCAATGAATCCACCAAGCAAACTACCGATGTTGGCGTAACTCTACCCGCAGGACAACGGGATTTG
>Ga0115842_100493_pt1 | contig 15905 bp, 8 predicted proteins | sample InSIn2SAF170_2_FD_83856 | JGI IMG/M metagenome (GOLD analysis project Ga0115842, IMG submission 83856)
GTAACGTCAATCAGATTGATGTTGATTTCGACAGATACGCTCAGGAGCGTAACCTGCAATTTGAAAATGACTTGAAAGACCTTTGCTCTCCCACGAACAAGCAACGATAGACTTCACGGAAGAAGTAGTAACCCTCACATGACACCATGAACGAAAACAGAACAAAACAGCCATCAGCTGAGATTGTATAAATCAGGGTTATTCTGTACCTACCCTACCGCATATAATACTTCCAATCCCAATCCTAATCCCAATCCAACCATAGTTAATAACGTAGGAATTGTCCACGAGCATCAATCAAGTCCACATCCTCAGTCCAATTTCTAACATCAGCATCCATCCCTTGCATGCATCATGATACCGAGCAAACAGGTAGGTACTCTCCTCTCCGTAGCTGATAAAGCAGATTAAATCCTGGACTCAGATCGCTATTGTTTCATATCTAGAATACTCTATCATGTTGTTTATATACAAGTAGATCGCATGAGAGTCCGACCTACAGTAGCATACTCTTGTGAGAAGGGCGAATGTGGAGAACTCGATCAATTCACCATATTTTCATGACCATCGGTCATGAATGACGAGAGCGGTGATTTGTGCTAGTCGCTGAGCATGATTGGGTACTTGTTAGGTCCATTGTTGGGTAAAGAACTATGCTTGTGATTGATCTTGTATTTAATTCTATCAGAACCAGAACTCTGTATACCTGACACGACTAGAAAACTATGCAAAATGGACAAAGTAAAAACAGTGAAACGCAAAAGCTGATACCGAAAAACACAAACCAACATAGACCAAAACATAAGTAGGACTGGCTTCACTCTCCTGTAAATGCAAATGAGTCAAATGAGACGCAATCTCCTGGCTCCCAGCAGTGCAGAGGCAACAAAGAGGGCGATGGCCCCAACGATTCCCCCGAACCAAGCATAACCCTCAGAACCCATGCCAGGGACATGGACGTTCATGCCGAAAAGACCAGTAATGAGGTTGAGCGGCACAAGGATTGTAGCAAAAACGGTGATCTTTGCCAAAGCTTTGTTGGTGCTGTTGCCCTTAAGCAGATGGTCGACTGACAGCTGAGCCAGATAATTGGCATGGCTTCTACTGAGCATCTTCTCAACGTGACTCAGGTTAGACATCATCGTGACGACGTGATCCTGAATATCGCCAAGGTACAGTCCGATGTCGCCACGTGGTGTGATATCGAACTGTTCATTACACCTCTTCGCAAATCCTTTGATGACATCGGCTTTGCCGCCGAGCAAGCGCATCATATTCAGCACCCGTTTTCGACCTTCTCCTATCTGCCTCAACAGACCTGCGAAGTCCTCATCACGCGCAATGAAGACTTGGTCTTCGATATTCTCGGACTCAGCCTCCGCGTCACGGATGACAGGAGCAAAAGAATCGACAATATCGTCAATGAGGGCATAACAGATATAATCTGATCCAAGAGACACGAAGTCACCGAGTTTGTTGATACGCTTTCGAACGTTATGCGCATGCGGATTAAGTGTGTAGGAGAAGGATAGAACGCCATCGACGGTAACGATGATATAGATGTGGATAGGCTCCAAGAAGTCTTCAGAAAGACGGTTCATGTTGAACGAGCGGAAGCAGACAAAATAGTAATCTCGAAAGAGCTCGACTTTTTCACGTGGCTCCTGAGTTTCAATGTCTTCTCTCGTCAATCTGTGGATATTGAAAGCTGATGCAATAACATCGAGCTCAGGCTGGGTGGGGTTGAGCACATCCAGCCACCAAACACCACCTTCTGGTCCCACGTCAAAGAGCTCTTGAAATTTGGTGCCGTCCGCAGTGAAGTCGATGAGTGATTGTGCGCGCTTCGGCTGTTGAACATCGGTCGAAAAGAAAGTGAACCGATTTCTTGGAGGCTCTTTGGCAGCTTCTTTGGTCACTTCTCCAATTGATGCACGCTCATCAGTCGATGAGGACGATTCAAGTGGTTTCTCATAGAATGTTTCGCCGTTGAGAGCTGCGTTCTGTGAATCTTGAGGAAGAGTACCACGACGTTGGTCATGGAAGATTTTGCTGGTGTCGCTCGTGCTGGCTGAGGTGAAGTCCGTCCTGATTTTGCCTTGCTTGCAGAGTGCCACAAATTCTTCAAGCTCTTCAAAATCAATCTTGTACGTCTTCCCCGGCTCTTCATCCGTCAAGAAATTTGGATTTTCTGGCTCGTCTTGGAACGTTCCGACTCGGGACTGAAGACCAGCTGGCACACTGATATTGCTGAGAGTCGGTCGTCTTGTTTCGGTATACGATGCTGCTTTGCCAGCCGCCCTAAATCGTTGAAGATCCACGGAGTCTGTTACACTACCGGCAGTGTTGGCTCTTTGGCGTCTTCTTGGCTCAGCGAAAGCCTCTACAGAGTTGGCTGGCGAAGTGGAGCGGGAGGATGACGAATCGCGGGATCGGTCGAGCTGGCGAAACTCTCGTGGTCTACCACCTCTTCTTGCGGTGTCCTTGCGAGTTGACCCACGTCTTCCCGTTGGGGAAAGAACGTCGGAACCAGCCTCGCTACCGTCGCTAACTGCAACCTCGTTTTCGAAGTCACGCGCAATACTGTGACCAGCAGGACTTGTTCCCGACTGCTGTTGTAAAGAGTCATTGACACGAAGTAGGTCATGTGAGTCCATGACGCTGCCACGCGGGGTGGGCTCATGGAACTCGAGTGCAGGGACAGGCATTTTTGGAAGAGCCGTTGTTCTTGCTCCCTCAGGTTCGATCGACAGTCGTCTCAGGTGACCATCTACAGGCGCGGATATGTCAAACCTGCCATCGAACTTCTCAGAGAACGGTGTACCGTCAGATGACATTTCAGCGTTGGCTGATTCGATTGAGCTCGGGTAGAACGGGTGTCTTTTTTCAGAAGTCGAAACTATTGAAAATCTTTTCCTTTGTGCTGTGTGCTTCGCACCACAGGCTTTTGAAATGTATGTTGTGCCAGCTTTGAAATTGTCGGATCACCTCAAGGGTGTTTTATAGATGTTTTGTTTCTCTCAGCTCTCTAAAGTCCAGTTATGGGGGTCTGGTGGTGGTGCCGCAGAAAGCAGGAGGCACGGTGCCCAACAGAGGTCGAATTGGAACAGAAATGGTGGCGTAGGAAGCCAAGGTGAAGGGTGAATCAGGAATGCTATGAAGCGCCAGGTTGATGCGGTGAATATCGGTAGAAAGACTTGAAGGGTCTTTCTACACTATCACAAGAATTGGTGTTTGTGTTGTTGCGAATGGTAACTGCGTGACAAAAAACGGCTATCGTAAACAGTAGCGAAGAAAGCAAGCGAGAAACCAGTTTATGTTTAAGTAGATAGGATGAGCGTTATAGATGTTTCGCCGAGGTGGCTGAAGTCTAGAGAAGGATTGAGTCGGGAATGACAGGACCGTCGGCACTGAAGAGAATTTTGAACGCGGTATGTGAGAACGTTACATAGGAGGAGCCTGATGTAAGTAATTTGCTGAATTTTGGGGTAGTCCATGCCGCAAACCAGGACAGGAGATCGCCAATGACGAAGCAAAACTTTGTCAACCCCGAGGTTGCCATTGGTTGTCCAGCGGCACTCCCGATTCGATATTCCATGCCATCTAAGGTTGTCTTCAGCTGGTCACAATCCACAAAGTGTTCTCTAGTGCTGCCTTCCAGAGAGCGCCTTGTCAAGAGTTTAATTCCACGCCTGAAGTCGTGGACGTGTGCCATAGACTTCCTAATTCTTGGCTTGTCGCTGATGCTAAACCCCAATGCGATTACAAGAGTTGTTGACACTAGCGACAAAACCTACTCTATATCCAGGTTACGGAGACTTGGTCACAATCGACTTACTGGAAGAGGTGTCGAAAGTGGATGTTCCCAGACGACTGAAGTCGTTCATTGATTTCATGCGATGTGGAATGGGACTTTTCTACCGTTCCTCGAAGGCACATCCTAGAAGTAATACAATCTTGTGTTTTCTATGGACTAGTCCTCAGACCACACAAGTGGTTTCGCTCCATTGTACCCATGTTGCAGTTGGTTCCTTTACTGTGTGTCTAGTATTCGTCGTACGTTATCATATGCGTTGCATGCTGACAGGAACGAACGTGTCGAAGCTCACCTCGATTAGCTGCATCATCATGAGTCTTCTTATCGTTGTCCCAGCGTGTCGGTCTTCGCAGTGCCCCCCACGGCCTCCTCAGCAGCCTCCTGACGAATCTTGTGCTCGTAATCTGCTTGCTTAGCCTCAGCTATCGCCGGAGCCTTTAGGTATGCCAGGATCTCCTCTCTGATCTTGGCATACTCGACTTTGCGCTCTGCCTCCTGCTCTGCCTTCCATTCCGCTTCCGCTTTTTTCTCTGCCAAAACCCGCACTTCAGTAGCGATGGCAACCTCCAGTCGCAACTCCTCATCGTGCTTCTTCTGCTGAAGAATTAATTCTTCGGCGGCCTTCAAGGCTTCCGCTCGAATCACATCCTCTTCGTGCTTTCTTTCGTGAAGGCGGGCAAACTCAGTCTCCACGTTCTTCCTGATTTGTTGTCGAGTGAATTTCTCTTCCTCTCGGCGATCTTCCTCAGACTGGAGAATCTCATTTTGAATCCGCTTGTCTGCCTCGACTTGTTCGACTTGCCGTGTACGAAAGCGGGCTTCCTCTTCTCTCAAGTCTCCCGAAACCTGTTCTCGAATACGTCTTTCAGATCCACGCCGATCTTGGGCGTCTCGGAGTACTTAGCGAAGCATGCCGAGAAGAGCATTTATATTTCTTGCATGTCCCCGATGGATCTGGGCAAAAGGTTCCATGTCTGTAGCAGGGGGAGTGGACAGTACAGTGGGTGGCACAGTCGATCGCACATCATCGAGCGCCCACTCTTTGCGACTCTGACCTTCATCTCTAGCTTGTTTTATGGCAACCATGGCCAGTTTGTGTGACAATTCTGGGTCTCCTAACTGTTGCCAATCCATGGAAACAGTATCATCATGCGAATCGCAAGATTCAGCGTTCTCATCGCTATCCGCTTCCTCTATTAGCATGATCTGCGCGAGGTCATTGGCAATATTCTCGTCGCTGTCGACAGTGGACCCGCTCGCATGGCGAATCTTAGATTTACGCTCTTGTTTGGCCTGGTGGTTCTGGATTGTTTTTATTGTCAGATTTTTGGGAATCTTTGATCGCCAGCAAAGGTCTTTCAAGTCATTTTCAAATTGCAGGTTACGCTCCTGAGCGTATCTGTCGAAATCAACATCAATCTGATTGACGTTACTGTCTTTACCAGTCTTGCTTAAGCTTGAGTCTAAACGAGTTCGGCGCTTCTGGGATTTTGTCAGGAGTTCACGGTGTGAAGCCTTCGGGTGCTTCAATTTCCCTTCACCTCCTAAGGTTTCGACGCATAAGGGAACAAGCTTCTGAAGATTCGATCTGTGTTGACAGATTCTGTTGCAGTGAAGCACAGACCAGGGTTGACGGCCTGCGTCTGTCTAATGTATCCAGTTAGCTTTTGTATATTCAGTATACTGAACGATCATACACATTATTAACCTCAATCATATCGTCATGCCGTCACATTCTTGGCACATTCAGGGACTGCTTGAGATACGAGTTTCACTCGTATTGAATGCGTTTTGAAGCAGCTGAACGAGATCTATAGTGAGCTAAGCGCATCTAGGCGTACACTGACCGCCTATCCTTTGTGTTTATCAGGACCTCCAGACAGACATCGTTCACTTCGATGTCATCAGCCATAAACACGCCCACCTTATCCAGGATCTCAAATTCAATCAGTACCTCTTACAATACTTTTGAAAGTACGCGCCATGACGAGAAACTGTCTCGGGAAGAAGTTAAATTCCCGTCAAATGACAGCACATTGTTTCTGCTGTTACATAGATCTTATCGGTGGACGTTTGTCATTAGAAGCAAGCAGGTAAGATCCGCGGTTGCGGTGGCCTTTTATTGAAATCGAGGAGTCTTCCTAGTGGTACAAAATCAAGCTCACCTCTGTGTAATGTTTGATGACTCTGGCTTCCTCAGTCCGTACCCATCCGACCCAAAGGCACCAGTCCGTTTGACATGTTGGACATGATTATGAGCTTGACGACATATCAGACACACAACATACGTGTGCTAGGCCTACAACGGCAGTCATGCAGTCGCGCCATCTGACGCAGAAAATATGGGAGGAAATGGAAGCCACGGCTCTTGCTGCTTAGGCACTCTTTCCAGAAGTAAGGGTCGCGGATGAGACATTGCCCTCGACCGTCGGCGGCGCACCACTTCTTCTGTGCCATCTGGATTGCGAACCACACCGAAGAACGATCTGCCGCGAAACAAATCCTTCGATGATGTGCAGGGGTCGTGATGCGGATCTTTGCGTCTATGGTCGAGTTTACACAAGCACCCAGCTTCACATGATTTGCAGCAAATTTCGCCTCGAACGATATGTTCTGCAGCTGTTGAAATCTTGTTCTCCATACCAGGTTTCGCGAGGCTCGATTGCGAGAAATTGGGATGCTTGAATGCCATTGTTTTGCCAACTACTGCCCAGTCCTCGAATAGCTCGCAAGTTGGCGGATATGGCGCATTGGTCAAGCGCTGGTTGTATCGAATCGACACCAGTGTCAAGCTTACCAGGTGAATGTTCAAGGCCCTCATCGGTATAGCAACCTGGTCCCTTAGAGGTTGTATGTCTTTCAAGGCTATCTTTACGCACTTGAGGAGCCGTGAATGCCGAATTAGCCTGCCAATTCTGTTCCATATTTTGTGGATACCCGCTTCAGCCTTTTTGGCCTCCGTTTTGTAGACTTCACCTGCTGCATAGATTGTGCATTCGTGGACGAAAATAAACATGTCGGCCATCGTGCGATGGCATGCTTTGACAATATGCGAAAGCTCGTCCCATTCTTCTCTACGGTGGTAATAAAGCCATTGAATGAGAGTTTTACACTCTTCGTGCATCAATACTCTTACGCTGTTGGCCATGGAATGTGCCTCGCTCGACAGGATTGCGATTGTCTTCGGAGCATCCCATAATGATTTAATAAAAAGCATAGCCTTGTAGACGAGCGGAACGACGTCGGTTAGAGACATTATTCAGGTCCTGTCATCCGCATGTTCAGCCGTAAGCTTGAATGTCATGTCGTAGAGCCTGCGAACATGACTTTATCTATCTGTTTCTGGCTTGAGCGCATACAATAGCTGCGACAAGTATCGTGCCTATATGTCAATGACTAGGCAGAGTATTCGTTTTGGACTTCGCGTGGTGTGACGACTGCCAATTTTTGAAACGCGACAAGGATACACATGGTAAGCACTTGTCAGTTATATGGACGACAGCGTACCTCTGAACACGGTATATGCAGAACGCAAAACGCACACTTCAGTGCTGTACCGTGAGACGTCCTGCAGACATGAGGTGATACACACATCGCAGTGGCGCAGGAACCTCGTGAAACGGTGGTGGTGGTCATTTTTATGCAGCCTCGTGATTGCAAATCCAGGTTGTGGTCAGAGCAAAGGAGAATCTAGAAGCACCTATTGGTCTTTTGAACGCGACTTGTCAAAAATTACAATATTGACGACAAAATCACGTGTTGCCATGCCTGCTCTTTGTTCTTAAAATAGACATATCGGCTGGGCGGACGCATGTCTGAAACACTGCTCAGGTGTTAAATACGACCAGAATAGATTAACCGTTCAACTAGGCACATACAAATGAACGTAAAACGAGGCACTCTTATGTACCAATAATATGCGCTAAAACACGTGCTTTCACACAGGTGATACCTAGTGATACCACGTCAAGGTGCAGCACAACGGGCTGTGGAAAGTGCAATCTACATTGGAAATCTCTTCAGTAACCTTCTCGCAGCACGAAGCTGTTATCTGTTCGCCGCCGGCTTCGAATCTTCATCGATGATCTTGCTTTCGTTCAGTCGTGTCTGTGTCGGCCCGGCGAATTACAGACTGTGCAGGATGGTTATCTCGTGATGAACTCCAAATACGATACAGATGGTCTGGACTTCTGTAGGTTGTGAACAGTGGCCTGAGGATGTCTGTTTATGGTTCTGACAGTTTCCAAACTCTTGCACCCCAAGACACGCCACGGACGAGATTAGTGGGAATCCTAAGCGACTTAGCCATGCGTCAGCATCATTATCTCTGCACCCTGTGACAACACTTAGGTCAAAAGCATTGAAAGCAAAGCGCTCAAAGCAGTACGGTAATAGTCATCAGTCGAGCTGAGACAAGGTCCTTTTGGCAAATACTCGAATCTCTGACTACTATTGACACATCCACTAGCTTTGGTGCATTCAGCTTTTCACCACTAACACAAGACGGCATGGATGCTTTTGCCTCAAGGCGAGCTTTTGAACGGAGCGGACAGGCTAAATCGTCCAGGGAGTGGCTTGAAAGCAGTAGCTCTGAAAATGAGAGACGAATTTTTGGAGAGCGCGCCACGAGACAGCGAGCCAAGCCCGAACATAGGAGCTCACGTTCGGCAGAGGACCAGGATCCACAAGCTGAAGAGGAAATTCTGTTTGTCAGACCAGGTTTGAAAGACACAAAGGAACCTTCTCGGGCACGCAGAAGTGATGACCGAAACCACTCACGTAGACGAGCTCGAAGAATGGCCAAATCAGAAGCTCAGAGAGAAGTACAAGCTACTGTTCGACGTGCAGCGTCAAATATCAATACCATTCTTCCTCAAGATCCGCGCAGATACATCGAGTTGAGGTATGGTGTGCGTATTGACAGCGTTCACAAAACGCTGGACGAACTCGAAGATGAAGAGACTATTCAGAACAGAATCAGGAGATTCACAACACCAAGGCGCAGTATGGACCAAACCAGCTTTGAGCGCCTACCCCTCTTCGACTCATTCGAAGGGTCGGATACAGATAGCGATGAGGCTAGCGACGAGCGAGTCAGAGAAATACTGAATGCGGTGTTGGGCCCAGAAAATGTGACAGTTCCACGTACGGACTATCAGGAAGCTTTACGGGATAATATTGCGAAGGACGGCAGAAGTCTCTACTCAGATGTCACCGAAGCACATCGTGGACGAGCTGGAACACGTGCCGGGCAAAATAGGGACCGTTCCTTGTCTCGCGACGCAAGGTCCATCAGGCATCAGTAAGCATCAATAGTACGGCGTGAAGCCGAGCTCCTGGAACGTGAGAGAAACATTCGTACTCACGAAAACTTGCATCAGCAGCATCATCCACTGCGTGGAGGTGTCACAGAGAATCCTATTATTGGTGAAGAAAGCTTTGGATCGATTCAACCGCGTCACAGGAATCATAGGGACGATACCGAGTACTAGATTTGAAACAATTCGGCTAGACGTACGACCCTGCGTGGTCAATCAGAACAATTGTGTCTACAGCTTTGAGAACCCCCGTCTTTGCTCATGAACACGGTGGCTGTGAACATTGAAAGTGGCAAGCCCTGTTTGAACTCCATAATCGAGCTTGGGCCATAGCTTGATCTGCCCTCGCCTGCTGCTGTTCTGGGTTTGCCTCTCGATCACTCGGTATCGACTAGGAAGGCCGTATCTCTAGCTGTATTAGCTGGGACCCGCAGTCTTGAATGCCCAAAGTTACCCCCTGTAACTTGTATGAGATCATCAATCAGGTACTTGATCATTACCAAACTCAACGTTCAAAGCTTTTACGATCAGTCAAAGCATAAACCATCGATCCTAGCATGAGACAGACTTTTCGCTCATTGCTTCCATCGCGAATATCGAGGTCGACAAATACAGTACAATGGCTACAAGTAAGCCACCAATTGCTTTAAAATGGCAATCGAATACGCTGCTCATCTTGGCCACGGTCGCCATTGGTCTCTTCACAGATTTATTCCTCTACAGTCTTATCGCGCCGCAAGACAGAGTCAATATTTCAGAAAAGCACCAGTATATTTAAGGAAGGCACGTCTAATCTGTAACCACAAACGGCGGCTTAAATACTGACTAGCTTCGTTTACCATCACGCATGATAAAAGGGCGACGAGACCGGGCAGGGAATAAAGAGATTAAGCCGCGTTACGCCACTGCACACGGCTTCCCTGTGGCGGCCTGAATGGTACACGATGAGTCACCCTCGAGCATCCCAGGACTTGCGCTCCCGCAACAGTTCGCAGCTGCCACGACTCCGATGCATCCATCCACCGTTCAGCATATGCTTCTCCTCATCGAACTCTATATCCGTACCCTTTGCTTTCCACTCCTGCTCCCGCTGCTCCTTAGCTGTCTCCTTCGCTTCTTGTTGGCCAGATTGTGGATCCGTTTTGATAGTGTCGTCTTGTTGCTGTGTCAGTGTCAATACGGCGAGCTGGTCCTTCTCAGTTTGAGACAACTTGATCCGCGATGTACTGGGCTTGGGGAAGCTGGACGACTCGATCATTGGCTCTTGCTGACGAGAAAGGTGGGATTCTCGTCGATGGAAGTGGTACGGCAAGGGACATGGTGAAGCTGGATCGATTTCGTGCGTGTCTGTGTCTGAAGGTTTGTTCATCCCTTCATCGTGGCACGTCCTGAGAGGCTTGTTGATAGGGACTTTGTTGAGAGATAATGCTGGTGGTGTCCGTTCGTCGAATGGGTTCTGAGGAGACCCTACCGGCAGTGGGTCCTCGTATACGTCGTATTGAGGCATTGTAAGCTGTTTCGCCCTCACAGGTAGTGAGTGGTCTGTGACTTCGACTACAGGGTGAGTGGCTGAATGATATGTACCAGAACTGTGAAAGCAAAGCTGTACCATATGCTGCCGTTTTGTGATAGTAAGACCAAGATCGGACGGGTTCAATATTGTTAGTGGAAGCAGTTGTCATGTGTCGCACCATCTCGGTTCCAGAGCGTCGAAATGTCACGCATCTCACGGGCAGGTATCAGCCCACTCGTCAACTGGCCACAATCTTTGCTCGCCACAGGTTTCTCACGCATTTTTCATGGTCTCTTTCGACGTCAGTCACCTGAGAGCGCTGGACCACCAACTGTCATCCCCACTTTTAGCACTTTTCTGGTGCGAGCCTATTTGCCTGCTCTTCAATCGTCATGATCCACGCTGTCTTCTATAGTACTGACGCTCTTACACTTTCACATTCTTACACTCGCGCACTTTATCAGGTCAGTATTATTGATTGTCGACAGATACTTGCACTCCTGCCCACTGCAGTTCTGGTACTCAAAGATCGCGCCTTCCTTTCTGGGCAAAGCCACGTCTCCACTCATTTGACCATATTATAGTATACTTAGTTGACTTGATACTAATTTAACTAACTAGTGCGCTCAGTGCGCTCAGTGCGCTCAGTCCTAGTGCGACTAATTCAGCTGATCAACTCCTGCCACGTGATTCTTATCTTATCTTCACGTGCTAGGCTTCTTCGGTTGACCTCTAGAGCTGACGCAGAGCAATCCCTATTGGATGAGAACTCCTCAAACTTGATGTGACTGCGATGTTCACCTGACCAGCCCGCACCTAGTGTGGCAGTCTGGAGGGTGCCACTGTACGAGCTTCCACTCGCAACAACACTTGGGAGGCGTTCGATATTTTCTCCAAAATGACTAAAAAAAGAAAGAAACCTAAGCTGATACGCCCATCACTGCTCCATCTCACGGCAAATCCCCAAACCCGCAAAAAATATCGAACGTCTTGATTCTCATATACCCTGACCTATGGTCTGGAGTATGACACTGACAAACTCTTTGCAATCAAACATCAGCTACCTTTTCCGGATCTGGCCACCATCTCATCACAGCGCAAAGACACGTCTGTTCCACGTCTGCCGTTAGGGTGTCCTTGCTTGATCTATGGTCCTCGACAATGTCTCTTGGGTTAGGCTTGGGAAGATCATGAGCCGTAGTGTGAGGGTAGTTGTGATGTTGGAAACGATGCAAAGGTCGATGCGGATGTTCGGTATGCCATCTATGTTGGCATGTAGGCGCGTGAACTGGTATCCAAGATGGGCCGCGTTGATCACTGGAGGAAGACGACAGAGGCTGGCTATAGGAACCGTTGGAGTTACCGTCCACGCATTGCAAGCTCGGTGGTTCATCCTCTGGGGTGGAATAGAAAGACTCCGAGTTCCCTAGCTCGGTCATTATAGCAACTCGAACGCCTTCGTCCACATCATTGTCCCTCTCATGAGCTGCAATCGTTTTCCCGTCATCAGTGACGTGCAGGCGTCTGAAACTCTTCTCTATTGTGGTGGGCATGGCTATAGTAATTGCAGGACGTATACGTCTTTAAACGTAGAGATGATGTTCTCAAAGATCAATCAAAAGGGGACTGAATCCTGCAAAGAATTCCGACAAATCTTTTGGCCAACTTTAATCCTGCCAGCTGCATCACAATAACTATATACAGATATGCTCCAGTATGACCACTGCACTCTCCGCCGTTTCGGTTGTGGTATGACACTTTACATACCATTTCCTCTGGGTGTAATGACAATAAAGTTTTTGGCTTTGTGAGCCAACCGGCTGTGTAGAGTAAGTACGAGACGGATGCTTGAACATGCCAATGAAAAGTGGCGTGAAATGCCAATGGAAATAGCTTTGTGACTTGAGAATGAGGTGATACTCGATAAGCTCTATATCAACAGTTCTGGTGATCATAGCCAGACACTACACAACCACGTCTCCGGATCATCTGATCATCTGATCATCTGTTCATCTGACTGCTCTGCGTTGTTCAGCTGACGCTATAGAATAATGTCGTGTGAGCACAGGATTATGCTGAAGATGGGATTGAAAACATCAAGAACATGTTGACTTACCACTGATGATTTATGGGCGTGTTCAAGAAAATTGTCAGTACCTTCAGTAGTCGATATGACAACTAGCAGACCTACCACAGTTGAGGAAGACAAACTTGAATCCTCGCCGTTCGCAACCCTATCTACGTTTGTGCCGTTCCATGAGCCAGCTATGAGGTCAACCCAGCCCGATCAATCCGAGATCAATACAGCCATAGCCCAAGGAACTGCAGCTCAACGGGCTCAGGCCCATTCGTGCAACAAAGTTGAATCTCTCTCACCATCACTGGTGTCAGATGCTTCATCAGCCGCATCAGTTGAGCACCGAGTGGATGATCTCAACAAGGCACACCCACTTCTGCCTTCCATCCAATCAAAATTCAGTGCCCAAGACCTCGAGGATGCAACGGCTGCGAATTGGGGGAGTCATCTCTGGATTCAAATAGGATCTGGGTCGTCACGCGTTTCCCTAGAAACAGGTCATCACTATCAGCAAAAGGACGATAAGGTGTACAGCGAAGTAGAACCAACGTACAGCGGCCTAAAAGAGTGATGTTTCAATCATAAGAATGGTATTCACAGAGATCCTTAAGTACAGGTTGTTGCTTGTTCTTTTCCTTTTCTCCTTGATAAATTGGCAACCATTAGGAGTGTAAGCTACATTACATGGACATATATTCAGTGGATGTCTGGAGGCAACCCCGATACCACGACTGTTGACGCTAAGTCAGCTAGTGCTCGCCACCGCCCATAACACTTTTACGTAGGGCCGACATGATAACTTCCTGCCTTCGTTTGCTTTGTTGCTCACAAAAACAATCTCTTCGTTCTTGCTCGAGAGAAATAGAGTATAGTTCGAGCGATATTGTGCAGCTTTCCCCAGTCTAGAGTAGCTCTCTTTTCAAAGATCAGCTAGCCGATGTTTGACTAAACCAAAGTAGACCTGTGTCATGAGCCTGGAGAAGTCACGTTGACTCTTGAGCCTCCTGTAACAGTGGCGCCCTACATAGCGGACACGCTTCGTGCTGCCTACCGAACCATGAGTCCAAGCACACCGTATGGTATAAATGCTTGCAGCGAGCCTCGCGAACTCTGTCGTCCGCTTCAAACGGCATGAGACAGATTGCGCTAAGGATTCGTTAGTTCAAGATGCCACGGAAACACCATATTTGCGAACTGACCAGATGTCCTCAATCGTGGGCGTAGGGCTACCAGAGCCAGATGCTTGACTTTGGGTTTCCTTCCATCTCTCGTACAGACGGCTTGGTGAAATCGATTCAAGAGCGCCATATGTCCTGCTTTTGACTTGTATCGCCTCGCAATTAACGACAGTGTCAGGAACGACATCGACAGTGGCGGTACTTGTTCGCTGTCCTATCACCCAACAGCATATGAGCACACTGCTTAGGCCTGTCAATCGAGGTTCGAGAAGGGAGGAGAAGCCTACACGACCAATATGATTCCACCTACGAGGACTGCTGCCGCAGTAATCTCCCGTGGTAGTCGTACATCAGGTCCGTCCAAGGGCGGTTCTGAGGCGTTCGCGCCCGGCTGCTTAATATAAAGATCCCGTGGTCCAATCTGGATGATCATGTCTGGCAGAAGGACGTGTAATTCCTATAATGAGCAAGAACCAAAATACATTAGAATACAAGTAAACCGTCGACAACTCACGCGAAACGCCATCTGGGACATCTCGATGATTTAAGTGGAATGACGAGCAAGTCCACATCCGTGATATTTCGCGCTCCATGTATTCAAGTCTAACCTGACAATTTCACATGCTACGGGAGAGCTGATGGAAAATTGCCAGTCTGCTCTTAGTGGCATAAAGTTGGGAGATCACACGTGACACATCACATAGAAGCACACCATGGTCTGAGCTTTATAGAACGAAGTCATCTGATTGAGAATATCTACATATGACAAGAAACGTCGTAACTGTACTGTACTGTAAAAGTGGAGCGGATGGCCAACCACAAGCCACTGCCTGCCAGTCAAGAGTGGTTTGATCATTACATGAATTTCTCAAAGCGAGGCCGAAGAGGAAGGTATTGGATCAAGTCCTATCATGGTGATGACTTCATTGAGTTCGTCGATCATAGCGTTGTAACATTATATCAAATCTATTTGTTACTCGTTTAGTGCCCTAGTGCGTACATTATAAAAACTTGGGTGTCAATTATTGTCAGACCTATGACCTAATGGATCCTTGTATGTACTCGCTATTGATACTATATAGGCTTTGGCTAGTCGTAGTAACGCATGAAATTTCCTTGAGTGTCACGAATGCCAAGAGCCGTGGTAACAGAAAGGGGAACCACGTGAGCTACTCCATAATACGATCCGGTGCCGGATCGTATAGAGCTGCGCTCGAGAGGTTCCTAACGTAGTCTTCCCTTCTCTCAAGTATTGACTCGCTGTCCGCGAGTACGCATAACGACGTTGTATTCCACATAGAACCACTATCCTGACTGCCCTGCCAGGCGGTACTCTGATATTAAGCTTAATTAATAATTCAGTGTACCCTTGATAAACGATAACAAGATTCACATAATAGGCATTCTAATATGCTGTTGCTAGGTAAAACTATATCGTTCTTACTGCACATTCTTTAGGAACTAAGAGTCAAACATACTAACTACGAAAACAAACAAGGCAAACGATGACTTGATGTTCGTAGAAATAGTTATACATTTAATCGCGACTAACATCGACTTCCAGATCATTAATTTCGAGTAATTGCCATGCCTTCCTCGACCACTCAGCGAATCCTCATCGAGGCCTCCATTAGTCTCACACTTTCCAGCACCTGTCCCTTCACCACACTCACCAACGAATTTTCCCCATTCAGTCCCATTGCATGCACCAAAACATTCTCTCCGTACCCACAATCCGTAGCATCCGCTGCCACTTCATCGTACTGAGCGTAACTCTGTCTCGTTATACCATCTGACTCATCCAGCAACACACCCAACGCCATCTTTCTTGCCTCTTCATAGCTATCACAAACTCCCTCGATGTTATGCATCCGCCAGTTTTCACCCTCAGCGCCATCACGGTAGTTCACAGTGGTCTGTACGACATAGTAGAGCTCTTTACAGACACGACCATCCTCGAATTCGTGTGCCAGTTTCGAATTTTTGGGAGTCGTCGCAATAC
>Ga0115842_100496_pt1 | contig 15891 bp, 13 predicted proteins | sample InSIn2SAF170_2_FD_83856 | JGI IMG/M metagenome (GOLD analysis project Ga0115842, IMG submission 83856)
CGGCACATTGCGTTTCTTGTTGCCGGCGTCTAACAGGTCGAGGAATGCTACGGCTGTGTAGAATACCGCCGTGGTGTTGAAGTGAAGTAGCTTGGTGAAGTCCTCCACCATTCAAGCGAACATACTAAGCTTCATTGGAATTATATAAATCGGTATCAGCGAGACGAGAGTTCGCTGCTTTCAAGGCGACAGCCAATCAACCCGAGATTTACCGAGCTTATTTGACGCTATTCCTGCGCATTCTGGCGCTTGGGTAGGTGAAGCATTTGTGGTAGGCCGTGCTGGGCGACTTGCTAGGGAATCGAAAATTAGCCAGTCAAATGTGTATATGTTATGTATGTTATGAACATCAAGTTTCTCGAAACGCGTTCTCTTCCTCGAACTGGGTATAATATCGAGCTCTGTAGATCGATCTATAGTAAGCCCTTATACCAGCCTGACCCCTTGTTCGCTGCTGGTTAGTGCAGTTAGAAGATGCAATGCTTGACTGCAATTGTCTTGTTTTCAGTATCCGCTTGTAAACGTTGTACCTCGGCGCCATTTCTATGCCCCAGATTTACATGGAGGATTCATGGAGATGGCATCATACACATAACGTCATTTTTGATGGTGGCATCTTTTTGTACGCTGCAGAACCATTGACACTAATTACAGTACTGTGTAGAATAGAGCGGGTACAATCTGTAACAATCTACACCATTCTTGCGGATCTATTCCATCCATTTCCCAAAGGTTATATAAACACACAATGGCACCAACCAACAAAGCACAAGAACTCTTCAATGTTCAAGGCCTCGTCGTCGTTATCACAGGCGGTGGCAGTGGCTTGGGTCTCTACGCAGCACGAGCCCTAGACGCTAACGGCGCAAAAGCTGTCTACATCGTCGGCCGACGCGAGGAAACACTGCAGAACGCCGCGAAGACCGCAGTCAATGGCACAATAATACCCCTCGTCGGCGACGTCACGGATAAAGAATCTCTCCAGAAAATCGCTGAGCGTGTCCGTCAAGAACAAGGCTTCATAAATCTACTCTTTGCCAATGCAGGTATCGGCGGGCTTAAACATGCTTCCGCGTTACCCCAGGACAGAAAGCCTACGATCAAGGAGTTCCAGGAGATAATGTTCAAGCCTGAGATGGAGGACTTCACCAAGCTACTTCACTTCAACACCACGGCGGTATTCTACACAGCCGTAGCATTCCTCGACCTGTTAGACGCCGGCAACAAGAAACGCAATGTGCCGCAAGACTCGCAGTTTCTCGTCACGTCTTCAGTCGCGGGCTTCAGCAGGTTCTTGGCCAACAGTTTCGCATACGCAACGTCCAAGTCTGCAGTGATCCACTTAGTCAAGATGCTCAGCACATTTTTTGCACAAAATCAGTTCAAGATTCGTGCCAATGTTATCGCGCCGGGATTGTATCCGAGCGAATTGACGGATGGTCAAATGGACAAGCTTGATGCATTTGGTGGTGTCGAAGGACATGGCGATGCGTTTGCTGGGGCGCGCAAGATGGAGGCTAGTAAGAGCCCTGCTGAACGGACAGGGAGTGAAGAGGATTTTGCGGGGTTGGTCTTGTTCTTGGCCAGTAGGGCGGGTGCATATGTTAATGGTGAGGCTCTTTTGACTGATGGTGGGAGACTCAGTCTGCTTCCTGCGACGTATTGAGCGGACCACATTGTGGGTGTAACTGGGCGAATTGGGAAGTAGACCTCAAGGGGGTTCAGATACTGATCACAGGAGCATACTCTCTATTATCAGAGTGGTATCCGTGCCTATGCTCGAAGAGATTTCTCAACTATCCGAGGGTGTGTAGTTATGGGTACTATACAAAGTATACCACAAACCTCACACAAGACGAGGAACTGCAGGAGCAGTATCAAGTGTGGCTCAACATCTGACTAGCGACTAAGTTCAAAAGAGTTTGGCTTCCCAGCAACGGCGCCGACCCATCGGAGTTCGGACTTCAAGGACTCCGTGGACGGATCATTGATTGTTGTTAAAGACGACGACGTGTTACATACTCTTTACAAACCGTGAAAGCATTGACGTTTATCAGTTACCGTTGTCCAAATACCATATCATACTTTAAACTTCTGTCACGGTGATATTCTCTCCACATACTCACTGACACACTCGATATCCATTACGGGTCAATCCGAGATCTACTTAACCAGAGAAGTGTTGGCCTGAGGCACCAAGCCTTCATAGACGACAGCCAGTCATGGCATCGCCAGCGTCGATTGAGAAATGGAACAATGAAGGACCTGCCAATCTGCCCAAGGGCATGAGGAAGGAGTTCTTGGCCTTCATAAAGGTGTGTATACTGACACAGCACATTACCATCCTTCGCACGTTTTCGGCAAGATATAGTAACCCCAAGCCGCTGCCTAACCGTTATCTATCTATACATACATACTAACCACCATCTCACAGACAGTAGCAACATTCAAAGGCGACCTCTCCTCCTTCACCGCCCCACCCTTCATCCTCTCCACAACCTCCATGGCCGAATTCCCCGCCTACTGGGCCGAACAACCAACCCGCTTCACCGCACCAACCCACGAACCCGACGCCTCCAAACGCGCCCTCCTAGTCCTAACATGGTTCCTCACAACCCTAAAACAACAATACGACCACCGCAAAGACCGCAAAAAGGGCAAACCCCTCAACCCCGTGCTCGGCGAAATCTTCCTCGGCAATTTTCCAAACACCGCCCACGGCACCACGAATATCGTCTCCGAACAAGTCTGCCACCACCCGCCCGTCACAGCGTACAGACTCTGGAACGACGAAGCCGGGATATCGCTGTCCGGTTACCACGCCGCGAAAACGTTCTTCGCGAACCGCATGATTCATCTCCATAAAGTAGGGCATGTAGTGCTTCATATAGACAAGTATGACGAGGACCACCTCCTCACGTTCCCGCAGGTCCATCTAGAAGGTATGTTCCCTCCGCCGCCGTTCCCGGAGTTCGATGCCCAGACGCCGGCGTATATCGTCTCGAGCAGCGGGTATACGACCAAGATTACCTTTTCGGGCAAAGGCTGGCTGAGGGGGAAGAAGAACTCATTCGTTGCGAGTTTATATGCTGACGGCCGGGAGGCGGAGCCGCTGTATACGGCTGAGGGGCAGTGGACTGGGAGTTTTACGATCAAGGATGCTAGAACCGATACGGTGGTCGAGACGTACGATGCGAGCACATCAGTGGAGAAATTGACGGCTGTGTCTGTGTCGCCGATCGAAGAGCAGGATCCGATGGAGAGTCGCCGGTTATGGAGGAAATTCGCTTTAGCCATGGAGAACCGCGATATGGGTGGCGTGAGCGCGGAGAAGAATCGGATTGAAGTGAGACAGCGTGAGATGCGGAAGGAGGAGGAGAGTCAGGGACGGAAGTGGGAGACCAGATATTTCTCGCAGACGGCTGTGGTGGACCCGAGGATCGAGGCGTTGGGTAAGAAGGCTGGGTTTAGGGTTGAGCCGGAGCTTACGGGGGGTGTTTGGGTGTTTGATGAGGGGTTGTATAAGGGTGCTGGGAGGAGGGGGGAGGATCCGTTTGGTGATGAGAAAGCTATAGCTTAGCGGGTTGGTACAGGGTGTTAGGTGTTCAATATTTCTTGAGCGGAAAGTTAGTAAGGGAAGCGATTTCTGAGAACGGGCTGTGAACATGGACGAAGATGGGATAGACTTGTTTCTGGAAGTATACATGAGGCGTGTTCTAGTAGCCACCGACCATAGCAACGATGATAATTCCTTGTCAACAGCATTCATGATCGAAATACTGGGATTGAAGATACGGCAGGGTTTGACAGCCACGAGAAGAAAGCAAGTTCCTGCACACCCACCGATATGTACTCCCTGAACTCAAAACGTACGTACATATCGCTACATCGCCTAAGGTACGTAGCTTTTCTAATCGACAATTACAGCAATCTACGTAGGTACATATACATTCATATTCACACTACTAAGCGTAAATGTTTTGTTCCTCCCTACTTATCGTCTCACTGTACTGTACTTACTGCGCGTACTTAAACACAAAACACCACGGCTGGAGTATAGATAGATACACACACATACACACACACACACACACACACACACACATATATATATATGCTCTAAGTCAGGTAGAGGTCGCGTGGATGCGTTGAATAAAGTAGTGGATTTGCAAAAAAGCATTTTTTGACCAAATTGGCGGTCCATTGAAATCATTGCATACGCACTGCCACGCTTCCACGTCGGTATCAAGAACGCCATAATGGCGAGGCATCGTCTCGCGCTCGAAGCAAGCGTGTATCGCGCGCCGGAATATCAGAGCGAGCTGCGCCGCGCTGCTCCAAATTCAACAAGAATCATATTACCTATATCGTCTTCCCCTTTGCTACTACAAGATCACTCATCATCATCACCACCAGACACCAAAACATCCACTCTCTCCACCACCTCCTCCACCAACGTCCCCATCGGTTCAACCCTCTCCTCCTTCCGATTCAAAAAACTCATATAAGTCTGCCACACGACCGCAAAAACCGCACTAAAAGCAAATCTCAAATGCGCCGGTATAACCGTAAAATTCAGCGCGGTAACAGCAGGCCAGAATTTCGCTGAACTCCACACACTTTCGGGGACAGCACCTCTCACTCGTTCGATGACGGCTGATGGTGGTGCACCAGCTAGGATAGCCTGCATGCCGAAGAAGTAGGTGTTGAAGAGCGGCGCGAAGAAGAATTGCTGGATGAGAACCTTGATGGCGATTGTTACGGCTGTGGAGGAGTAGTTGAAGTGTGAGCCTAGAAACATGAACCATTTGTAGCCTGGGACGGAGGCGAGTAGGCCGATGGCGAGCATGCGGAGGGTGCGGTGGTAATCGTATTTCTCGCGGCCGATCTCTTGGGCTAGGAGGTCGCCGAGGAGGTAGGTTGTCAGGGAGGTGAAGAGGGTTATCGTTAGGGGGCGTTTGCGCTGCGCGCGGCTGAACCAGGAGAAGAAGTCTTTTACTGGGCCGAGACGGTGGTACCAGAGTGGAGATGGGACGTCGATGAATATGGATGCTTTAGGCGCGTGGGGAACTTCAGTTATTACCTCGTTGGGGGTGTGCGGATTCTTTTGGAGCTCGGCGGTTTTGGCCTGGTTTTCTGTCATGACGGTTCGGTGGAAGGGGCGGCGGGGAGTGGTGCGAGAGCCGATGCGAAAGGGTAGCCGGCCTACTAGCCTAGACATGATTTGGGAGTGTTGGGTGTAGCGGAGGTTGGCCATTGTGGTCCACCATCAGTACAAGCACTTTGATTGAGATGGACTGGAGAGTTTCCGGAGCAGTATGGAGACACGGCGGATGTGTTATTAGTTCAGGTAAAGTTAGTTGGTGCTACAAAAGTCCAGTATACGCAGTAGGACCTACAGTATAGTAAAAGCGGGGCTGGGAGCCAAAGTTTCTCAATACCAAGAAGCAGGAACCGAATCTAATGGGGTCGCATTTCTAGCACGATGAGTGGTCAAATCCTGCACTAAGGGGGCTTGGCGATCATGAAAGGCTTAACGTACGAGCCGAGGTGGAGCATGACAAGGAACAAGCTCAACACGTCTGATGTCGGCTGAGCTCTCTTCATAGTGGATGTGGTTGAAAGCAAAGTCTCACAATATCACTTGTTTTGTAAAGGTGTCGCAAAGAAGATTTCCATCCCAACTGTTCGAGAATGCGATGTTTCGAGTCCTCAGAAATGACGTCAGTGCTGTAAGACACGTCTGCACGAGTCCGTGGAAACAATGCAGTCGTCGGAGCTTTATATCGGGCATCAACAGAACTGATTGTTACCCGTCAACAACACTACGATCTCGCGCCACAAGTCGGAGCTGGACTATATTTCGTGTGAATGGAAACTATCAGAGCCAGCGACGTGCAATAGCAACCGCCAACACAGATCCCGAGAATGTCGACACCAAAACACGCGAAGCACCTAATGCATCACCCGAAGCACCACAACCACCACTTTCAATCGTGTTCACCGACATAGTAAAATCGACCGCAATATGGGAAAAGAACTCCACAGCCATGGCAGAAGCCATGACCATCCACGACAACTTGATCCGCACTCTAACCGCCACCCATAACGGCTACGAAGTCAAGCAAAACGGCGACGGCTTCATGATCGCATTCCAATCAGCCGTCCCAGCGCTGAACTTCTGCCTAGACGTCCAGATACAGCTGCAAGAACAAAAGTGGCCCCAAGAACTACTCGAAATCGGCCCAGCTAAACCAGTAATCGAAGAACATGCCGAACACGACCACCAAGCCATCCTCTGGAAGGGACTGAGGTTACGAATGTCAGCTCACTTTGGCGAACCAGTGTGCGTCTGGAACGATATCATCCGTAGAATGGATTATCTAGGTCCGGCTGTCAACCGAGCGGCCAGATTCGTGAGCGTCTGTGAAGGAGGGCAAATCGTCGTGAGTGAAGATTTCCTGCTGGAGTTGGACAGACTTGGTTCCAATTCATCGTCCACCGGAGATGGGCCGCTGTTTGAAAAATCTCAGACTGCTGCTGCTGGGACTGTTCTGGAAGCGGAAGATCAGAAACGGCTGGAAGGTTTGGCTGGTGCGGATTTCGAAGTGCGTGTGCTTGGCGATAGACAGTTCAAAGGAGTGACGGACAAGCAGAGGTTATTTTTTATTGTTCCCAAATCGTTGCAGGGCAGGTTGAGACATTTTCCTCAGCATAAATACGTGCAACCGAGCAAGGGTAATTTGGAAGAGAGTGTCTGAACACACGGATACTAGTATTCTTGCTTGATTATGTTGATGGTTATGCCTGTCTTGTTGATATATCGTGCATCATACGTATGAACATTGTATGTTTGAGGATTTTGGATTTTGGGTTGAGGCGCATTCGGGAGACTTTCGATGATCTGATTTGCATGCAGAATCACATCATCCGCCGCGCCTGAGACGGTGACACCAACCGAGACTCGATTTTAAGTACAAACATCCTCAGCAATGCAATGCCTCCTCTCCCTCCTCCACGTCCCCTGCATCATCATCGTTATTGCCACTCCCGATTCAATACGTCTCCCAATCACCCAAAGCAACAATCTCCTCCAGAAGATTCCTCGCATCCTGCCACACTCTCCTCCGATTGACCAACCCATTAACACGCCTCCCAAGCCCCCCAATCCCATTATTCTCCAGCCTAAACGATCTCCCATCTTCGCCAACCCCTTTTCCGCCATCAGCTGCATCGAGTTCGTACCATAACCGGAACCAATCTACCTGATCGTATGGTACGTCCAATTCATTTATTTCCCAGATCCATGGCATGCGTTCTTTGATCATGGTGCGGAAGAATGTCCGTGGAAGAGTTCTGTAGGCACGTGTTGAGAGGCGAAGGGCGGTGACGTCGCGGTATGGGAGGTATGAGAGGATGAGAAGAAGTAATTCGGGGGACAGAATGAGGAACGGGTCGCGTTGTGTTCGTGTCGTTCCGGGAATAGGGGCGTCAGTGTATACTTCTGGGAGGACTGGAGTGTCAGGGTTGATGCATGAGTTTATGATGTTGTCCAGGACTGGAATGTGGTTTGGATTGCTGGCTAGGTATTCTGTACCTGGGATGTGGTTCCACCATCGTTCGTTGTTGTTGTGAAAGTCGATACTCCATGATCTGGGGACTCGCTGAATTTGTCGTAAAGTATAGCTGTTCCTTAACTCGAGGATTCCTTCCAAGACGTTGATTCTTCTTGGAAGTCTTGTCGATTTTGCTACCCTCTTCAACACCTGATAACAAGGGCCATGAAACGGCACGCCGTAATCAATGTCATACTTCCCAACATCATCAATCGAGATGTGTCCACCAACCCCGTGTCTTTCAGTCACTTGATGGACCTCATAACTAATAGGCGTGGACTCACTAACCGCAGTTAACAGAAGAGAGCTTGTCTCGTACTCGTCATCATCATCCTCAGGTTCCCAATCCTCCCAATCTTGAATACCTATGACAGCTTGTACACAAGTCATGACCCTCATCTCCTCGTCGCTGATCCTCCATCCATTGTAACCCACTTGTCCAGTTCCGAACATGTTCCACTCACTTTGTTGCAAAACCAATCCACATGCCGGACCGCCACAGGCATGATCGCCTTCTGATTCGTCACAACCTGCCGCCTCACAAGGAGAACCAGATATTCGACCCTGGACAGTAACATTAAAACCAACATACTGCTCCTGGCGTCCGTACGCCACCCTCGGACCATTCGCGCCGAAAGGAGATATGTAAGCCCTTTGAGGCTCGTCTTGGTCAACATTGCGAACACTCCTTCGACGCCAGCGATTGCCAGCGGCATCCCATGCCGTATGCAGTGGCTCATCGGTCCGTCTGTGACGAATGATATTGAAGCGTACACCGCAGATAAAGCAACTACATTTTGAATAGTACATGCTCAGGGTCCTTGGAGGGTTTCGTTCTGGGGAGAGTTCTGCTGGAAAGTTCTCACGGAAAAGTGTATCGGAGGATAAAATGCTACTGAAGGCGGAAATAGCGTGGCAAGACCCTTCATAGAATAGGTTGAATAGTATTGTGCTTGTAGACTTCACAAAGCATGGGTGCTAGTCACGTAAAAGTATGGTCGGTATAGCTGGTGATGTGGAGCAATGAAGCATGACGCTACTTGTGCATGAAACTAACATCATCAGTTAGTGCTGCTTACTACTGTATACCTCATGCCTGTTGTGCTTGGATTTTTGGTTGTCTTTAGTGCAGCACAGAAATCCGCCCCTTCGTTAATAAAGAATTGCTTTAGCTGCTTGGAGGCGGTTCTCATGGTAGAAAACTGTCAACTTCCAAGTTCGAGCCAGAGGCGGGCATAATAAGTGCAGATACACAAGTGATATGGACGAGACAAACAGAATTCAAGAGTTCTTGAAGGTACAAATGGTTGGACTTCGAGAGTGACAGGCACGATTAAACAGAGACATATGAAGCAGTAGGTACCTTGCTTACTGTACTGTGCTGTAAATGCAGTCAGCCGAGACCCTAAAAAGGAGACTACGAAAATTCAAGCTTATCTAATCCAAACACTAACCCACGTCATCCACCATGTATCACCTACCTGGTTCATCCTCATCCATCCTCCTGCTTGCACCCCTTTTGTCCAATTCACCAACCCCGTCCAGCCCAAAACAGAACCAACCACCGCACAATGCCGCACCCTCCCCAGCCCCTCACCGAACCAACAGGCACCCACCCCCCTTCCCCCCCCGCCCGTGAAGACGAAAAGAAAGTGCAATCATGGGGTTTCACCCACGTCTTCACCTGGACCGACGGCCCCCACGCACACTACCCACCACACTCGCACTCCGGATTAACAACACATCTAATACGACGCGGTGAATTGACGATTACTTACCCCGACGATAGTGATAGTGGTGGTGAGAGGAAGAAGGAGACTTTTGGGGTTGGCGCGAGGGTTGATGTGCCGGCGGGGAAGGTGCATGAGGTTTGGATGGGGAGTGGGGGGTGTAGTTATGTCATTGGGGAGTAGATAGATGGTGGAAGTGAGATTGAGCGGATGGGGTTTGGGGTGGGATGAGGAGAGTTGGATGGAGGTGGTGACTCTGTATTGCGGTATGGATGGCTGTGATGGTGAGGGGTCGATCTGGGAGGTATTGTATTGAAGGGTTTTGTCAAAAGAATGACTGGACTCAGGGCGCGTTTGAAGTTTAAACGGCGACTTGGTCACTCATTCACCGCTGACCCGACATTGATGTCAAGATATCAACGACGAGGTTGTTGACACCATGTAGTCCGAATACACAGGCAGCAGAAATGGTTGACCAAGAAGTCGTGTCACTTCTTCTGCCATGGCTTGGATCGAGTCATGAAGCTACATAGCTAGGCAGTCATACTTCTTGTCTAACGAAGAACGATATGCTCGGATGCTGGGCGGCTGCTAGGGTTTTGAACGGACAGACCATGTCTACGAGGCCGGATTGATTTCAACGTGCTGCCTCAGGCCTCAGCGAGGCAAAAAGATTAGGACATGTCCATCTAGCATCCTAAAGAGACACCAATTGTGATAGTATGTCCAGCCGTGCACTAAGTAACCACTATAACGCCATCGCTATGCATGTGCTAGACTGTGCTGACTTGATCTATGTAGTCAAGATTCCACCACTGATACCCTCCTGTCAACTACAAACAGTGAAAGGACTGTTTGTAACTATGGCATTATGTTCAGTCGTGGTTCTTGCATTTCCTCTTTCTGTATGGCGTATTCTTCCTTCTCGTAATGAACTGCTCAATCGCTCGCAGAGATTAATGAATCTGCTTCATTATGTGATAATATGACCTTGTTCAGGAGCGCGACGCAAATTTCTAACCTCGCCCACTTCTGAGACCATGTCCTTGGCCTTGAAAAGATCCAAATCCTCCATTACCTGTGTCGATCATACCCGCAAGATCCATGCCGCCGCCAACCGCGTCCTTGCCTTTCGTATTCTTTGGTACGGGCTTCACGTCTAGACTGCCATTGACAGCGTTGAGTCGTAACACCTTGAGTCGTGCTTCTCGAGTGAAGTCATTGACTGTTTCAATCGCACGCTGTTGCATGACTGCCCTGGATGATTCACGGTGAGAGATCAGAACAGTGTTTTCGAGGTCGATTCTTGCATCCAGATCGTGAGACTGCACCATGGAAACGAGTTCATCCAGAAATCGTGGAGATATTGAGCTAGAGACTGTAGAGCTATGTCCGTTTGGTGCGGTAGTAGCAGTTGCGGCGGACGTGGCCGATGTACCAAACATCTGCTCCATGCTCTGCAATGTGACACGACTGAATGGGGCAAAGTATTGAACGATACTCTTCGTTCGGATTTTCTCGTAAAGTCTAGGAAGTTGATCTTGGAGGTAGATATCGAGGACGTAATCGACTCGGTAGGATTCGAGAATTTCAAGACATTGACTATATTTGCTTGCGCAGAAGGAGTTGATGGCTCTTCGGATGTGTGGTTCTAATTCGAGGAAGCTTCGGAAGTTGTTATTTTCCAGCACTTTCGATTGGAGTTCGGCTCGAGACATTGAAGCGAGGGCACAAAGACCGCCATAAACAGCCACATCGTTGCTGGAGATTACCTCGTTATAGGTGTCACCTAGAGTAAAATCGGTACTCAAAAAGGCGTTCGCAGCTTCTTTGAATTCTCCTTGACACATGTGTGATAGACCTTGAGCCGTGCTCATTTTGGGCTGAATTCTTGCTGCTTCCTCCTGTTTCAAGTTCAAGGCGCGGACTTTGTTGACTTGAGATTGTACTCCTAACCAGTTCTTCTGTTCGATTACGACTGATATCATGCGAAAAGCGGTTGAGATTATGTGGGCGGGTGTTGTACAATAATCTCGCATCTTTGCAAATGAACTTTGGGCTTTACCCATGTCACCTAGATTGTAATAGTGTTGACCAAGATCTTCACTGCCCATCTTGATTTTATTGTCAGTATATTTCCTTGATGGGGAAGGCCTTGCTCACTCTAATGCTTTCCCTAATGAGGTTGTTTTTGTACTGCTTCAGCTCGTTCTCTAGTCGTTTAGTCTCTGCTGCATTCTGTTTCTCCCGCTGGGATAGCCAGGCTGTGTCCACTAGGTCTTTTGCATCTTTGCTGGAAGTCACGGACTCAAGGAGAAAGACTGCATCGTTGTAGTTATTGATGTCCTGTCCTTTCTTTGCTTCATTCACTGCTAGGCGAGCAGCTTCCTCTCGTAATGCGGTTGAACATGATGCGATGAGATATAGTCGGCGGAAAACCGTCCTTCCTGGTATTGTCAATATCGATAGAAAGGGATCGGTCTGGCAGTTGTACCTCTATAGTTTGATATGTAGGATTGCAGGTCAAACTTGGGAGGGTCTGGTTATAGTCAGTCTTGCGCCGGTGTTTCTGCCCATCACCAATCAACAAACCTGTTACGATGACGGTATATCGCGGTTTGACATGCTTCACCTCCTCCTCCGCCATGTTGAGATCCCGAAGTTGGGTGAATAAGTTAGAGTGGAACAGTGGAGGGAAAGTTGCAGGCACTTTGAGATTCGAGTGTCCTGATCTGAACATGATCCCAGAATATGGCTGTACTTTTGGAGGGCGTCCAGGCTGCAGTTCCCGGCTTGGCTTGCGCAACTGATTGCTAGCGTAGATGATGCGGGGAGCTGAAACGCGTCCTTCGGTTGCTTTACGCGTGCCTGGAGCACAACTCTGGAGTCCTCCTCTCGCCAGGAATTTCAGAGAATCATGCTTAACCTCCATCACTATCACCAATAAGTTGACTGGCACACACCATAGTTGCCTCAGTTCAAGATTTGAATATACGACTTTAAACGACAGAAGAATTGAATGTTCGTGAGGTCAAACGGGCAATTCTTTCATTTGTTTAGTAGCGCTCAGTGCGCAATCTTGCTATACCATTCTTTACATTATGCTGTTCCTCATCGAGGTAACTTTGCAGTTGAAGCGCTTTTCATTTTCGTGGGTCTTCTCATCTTAAGCAAGACTCAATGGGTATCTCATCAATTCAAGAGCCATTGGCTAAAGCCAAGGCCAACAAAATCCTCCCAAATATGGACATGGTATTACAAAAATCGCTCAAATATTTTTTTCCGGATTGTCGTCAAAACATTACGCTGAATTGTTGAGGATAACAGTAACCCTGATGTACTCAAGAATCATCTCAATCATTGCAGGAATTCCTGGAGGAAGTCTTGCTCGAGAATCCAGGGTCCTTTCTCTTCTGGAGTGGCATTATGAAAGGCATCAGCACGCTTCATTGTTTCTAGGTCGAGGTCGGTAACATAGCTGTTGCCGTCTTGGAGAGGCATGCGCACTTCAAATTCGTTGTGCATCATCATATCGTCTTTGAGAAGTCGTCGTTGGCCATCGAAAACGCAGAGAACACGCTTCTTCATGTTCATCTTGTCTGTGGCCATACCCCACGATGGAGGGTAGAACTTTCTTCGTTTTCGGGTCTTGCCAATGATCGACCCACCACCCTTGGACCATGTGAGGCCTTTCTTCGTTGTCCTCTTAGAGATGTGGCCTCCCATGACAGGTCGGTGTGAGGTGGCCCTTGTCGCTTTGATGAAGCCCTTACCAGATCGTTCGTTGAATTCGAGGTTGTCCTCGTCTTCGTCATCTCCACCGTCCTCCTCCTCTTCCTCATCATCTTCGTCCATGCTTGAGAGGCTGCCCTCTGGTCTCAGGTTATTTCGTTCGAATGTGGCTTGTACATCATCATCGTTTGAAACCTCTGCCAATCGCGAAGCGTTAATGGCCTCCGATGGGTCCTCTTGTTGAACAATCTTCAGCACACAGTCATCCAGATGTTCATAGAAGTCTTGGGCGTTAACGAAGGTGGACCCGCACGTTGAGCACTTGCCAGTCGCATCCTGGCAGTAACTGGTAAGATTGATATTCGACTTGCTTGGGCTACGCTTGCGACTGTTGGGTGGGTTCTGCTCAACTCCATGAACTGAAGTCAAGTGTCGCTTAAAGACATCGGCTCGGTTGAAACTCTTCTCGGCTGCGGTCCCAGAACCTGGGCAAAAGCCACAGACCATGGTTCCTCGGTAGTGAGTAAGTGTATGTCTGTTCTTATCGTATTTTCTTGCAAAGCCTTTCTTATTGTATTCACAACTCACGATTGGACACTTTTCTGGTCGTTCGGTCTCATGAGTCATCATGTGAGCTTTTAGATCCTTGAAGACCTTGCCGCAGTCTGGGTATGGACACCGACCCTTCTCCCGAGAATCATCATCAGCAGAGCATGAGGTTCGTGGCGATGCTGGGCCGGACTTGAACGAGCTGATCGATTGCCGTCGCATGGAAGGAAGGGCTGTGCCAAAGTTGTCGACCGTTACTGGTTGGCTGAAGGAGTGATAGCTGTGAGTTGAAGGTGCAGGAGATGCTGCAGGCGAGAAGCAGATTGGTTGCTGCTGCGGGTAGGTACTATATGCTGTAGGGTAGAATGGATCTCGGTGTTCAGAGATCAATACTGGGTCTGCAAAAAACTGTTAGCTTTGGTCGTAATGTTTGATGTCTTGTGAGTGGAGGCAAGAAAGGACAGGGTAGAGTATGGAACACTGCTGGTAAGACGAACAAGAATCTTCGAAAGGTGGTGTGAAGTTACCACTGGCTTGAGCAAAGACATAGAAACTGGCATCACTGGCATATTGCTGCATTGGTAGCATGGAAGGAACAAAATGAGGAGGACACGGTTTTTGGGTTCTTTGGATATCTGAGCTGGAGTGTTGCACAGGAGGGGATCTTCGGGCAATGGGTGAAGAAATGAAAGAGGATTTTGGATAAGCTGAGGCGGGCATGGCAGGTGATTTGAAGATAAGATTGTCCTTGGGCTGGGATTTTGACATGGTAGAAATCACGGCGGCTCGGGCAGCGTCATCGACAGATCGACTTGAATTGAATGGTAATGCAGGAACACACTTTTTCGGGCCATTGATTGGTTCAGGTGATGACACAGGAGGCATGGGAGATGGGAGCTCCTGGGCGGATGTTGTGGACGATCTTTTGACGAGAGAAGAAAGATCAGCGTACTTACCAACAAAAGATCCGGTCAACTTGGGCTCTTGTTCCAACTGTGCTTCAATGTCAAAATGTGCCGATTCAAAACCATGAGGGAACTGGTCGTCGTAGACGATCGTGGGGTTGCTGTGATACTGTGATGCTGAGTAGATCATCTGATCTGAGACTGGTAGGGCGTGGCCCGAATACGGTGAGCCGATGGTCGAAGATGATGCACTTGGCAAAGAAGCCGAAGAGAATAGGGAGGGAGCAACTTCAGAGTGTGTTTGTTGCATATTGTTTTCAGTCATGGTTCTCAGCATTTCGTACTTGAACTCTGGGTGTCCGTCGGGGAACATTGATGCGGAGACTGGGATCGAGTTGTACTCGGGGAACGAATCCATCATGATAGGCAGATACTGCTCCTGCTTGATTTCGTCGTGGTGGAAAGGGAATTGGGAGTTGAAGGATTGAGAATACTGCTCGAAAGCAAGCATCTTGGACCACAGGTCAAGCTGTGGTCGTGTTGCGTGGTGCAGTGTAGATTCAGCAGCAAGAAGGAGGTTTTTACTTTTTGGGATACGCTGCTTTTCCTTTTGAGAAGCACCTTGCCGGGTTCCGACCGGATTCGTACACGCGCACGCACCTGCGCCGAATGGTCTAGATTGATGTTTGTGATGAGGTTCGTGAGGCTGGCTGAAAAACGCTGATCAATGCCTCTTTGGGAAAGGGTGAGTCGGAAGAGGGGATGGATCAGGAACGAGTTTGGGATAGGCGGGTTTGGTGTATTTCCGAAAGGATAGGTGATCGGCAGTGAAGTATCAGAATGTGATGTTCAAGGCAAAGCTTGAGCGCTTGAGTCGAGATGAGTATCGAGGGAGGCGAAAACGACTCAATAAGTATACATTACTTTGACCAGTTCATCTAAGCCTACCTTTGTGGACAAAATTGTCGAGTTCCTGACGTGCATGGGCTTGAGATGCTCTGCCCTATCGATGCCGCTAAAGATCTAGCTGCATGAGCAGGGAGTAAAGGTACGGTGTATGCTAAATACAGCCTGTACGGTCAGTACACTGTGTGTTTGTCCCACACTGGTCCACATTAGGTATCGGAGCAGGCGTTAGCGTCAGCCTTTAATCTTTGCAGGCAGTGCATGGTACAGTACACCTTTCACTTTTTCTTGCTGTAATTAGTCTAGGCAACGGTTGTTGTTCCTTCCCACTCCTGGCTGCCACGTTTTGTGGTTTATGCCCATGTCTGCAGTTGCACACGCTTGCCTGATCCGATCATCATCTTTTTTTTTTTTGATGTAAATTCACCACTGACTCACGAATCAAGTTGGCCT
>Ga0115842_100498_pt1 | contig 15816 bp, 19 predicted proteins | sample InSIn2SAF170_2_FD_83856 | JGI IMG/M metagenome (GOLD analysis project Ga0115842, IMG submission 83856)
TGTCAGTTGTGACTATAGTTGTGCATGAGATTTGCACATGCATGGATTGAGATTGCCAATGATGATTGTGTGGTACAAGCCAAGGAAATACGAGTTTGGATTCATTCTTGCAGGTTTTCTCAACATGGGATTGCACAGTAGAGGCAGGCAGACAGCGGAGGAGATTTGAACCTGTGATTGATTCAAATCTGAGCTAGTTTGTGTGTAACAGGTGGAGATAGTACTGAGTACTTGTGAGGAGTATTGTACTATGTATTGTTACATGTTCTCAATCATTATAATATACATATAGTGTGGGGTTTTCAGCTGTATGCTTTCCTCGAGTTACATACTGTGTTAATGTGCGCATGCAATTGATGTTTCATTGTTTTTAATGCTGCTAAATTGATGATCAACATAGAGGAGGTTATGTATTATGCATGTATTCCGCAATAGTATATAATCGGGATAATCTCTGTGAATAAGTGTCATATTATTCAAAATTTTTACATGGTATCAAAGGTGTTGATCATCAGATCTATTATTCAAAAAGTGTTTACATTTTATTTCTTCAGGCAGAGTCTGTAATCGGGCCAGGTAGCCTCTGGATTCATCCTTCCTTTGGAAGGTGAGATATCTGGTAAAAGCCCATACAGTCAATCTCTATACAAGAAATACTTTGTCTCACGAATTTTAGATCATAGGTGGTTGAGTTTTGAGCTAGTGGAATTCAAATTTTTAGCAGTGTTTTCTTGGTGTCAACGTTGCAATGTCTTTCAACGGATTGCGATTGGAGTATGCTCTTGAGGGCATCTCGAATTACATTGCATGGAGAGACAGGATGGAGGCAGTGTTGGATGATAATGTGTTGAAGGATTTCATAGAGGCTGAGGTCCCAAAACCTACTGATGTTGCTGAAGCTATGGTTTGGAAAAAGAAGACAGCAAAGTGTCGAGTGATTCTGTTGGAGGGTGTGAAGGATCACATTGTATCCTGCCTACATTGAAAGGCTTCTCCATACTTGATGTGGAAAGCGTTGACAAATTTATTCCAAAGCAAGAGCGACTAGAGGAAGTTGGCGCTCAAGGATAAACTCAGAAACAATAAGCGTGAAAATGGAAATAGTATGCCCCAGTATCTCACGAAGTTCACCGAGTGCCGAGATGAGCTGGGAAGTATGGGGGTGACTGTTGATGATGAGGACTTGGTGAGCTTGGCTCTCCTTGGTCTTCCAAAGAGTTGGCATTCCTATCAGGAATCTGTCAATGGTCAGGATAAATTTCCAAGATGGAAGAGACTTTGGTTGGATCTTGTGCAAGAGGAGATTAGATAGAGTACTAGAGACAGTTCTTCATTTATGCATGATGAGGAGAACTGTGCCTTAGCGAGTAAGGTGAAGAAGGAGAAGGTGAAGGGTTCTCTTTCCAAATTCAGTTCTTCCAATGATGGGAAGAAGGTTGACAAGTCGAAGGCGAGATGCTTTCGTTGTCATGAGTTGGGCCATTATGCTACTAACTGCCCAAAGAAGAAATCCAAGAAGGGATCCGGGGAAGAATCTGAAGGTGAGGTAGTTGCTTCACAGTTTGAATTGGATTTCACACTCTTCGCATGCATGGTTTCATCCATGGTGGGAAGTGGTTGGTTTCTTGACAGTGTAGCTTCTTTCCACATGACCGGTGACAAGAGATTGTTCAGTACTTTGGAGGAGAAAGAGCTCCAGATACTCATAGCGATGGGTAATGATAAGAAGTATAATGTCTCAGGTGTAGGCACGGTTATTTTTCAAAGGGAGCATGGAGCTCGCCTTATTTTGACCGATGTCAAGTATGTACCAGGACTGAAGAGAAACTTGGTGTTGATCGCGATGCTGGAAGACAGAGGCTATGATGTAGTCTTCAATAAGGGAAAGGTTTTCCTTAGACACATCATCACTAGACAAGTGAAGCAGATTGGTTCACGGGTCAAGAACCTGTATGCTCTTGAGATTCAAGATGCATGCAAAGCCTTGAGTAGCAAGGCAACTGATGGAGACTTTGTTGTTGAGAGGGAGCATATATTACCTCTCAACATGCAGAGCCAGAAGAAGTCTCAGAGGATTGTGGAGGAGCCACGATTGGTGCAGCAGCTTCAGGAGGTTGTAGAGCAGCCACAATAAGGGAAGTTGAGTGGAGATCGAGTAGAGACATCTACTCATGCAGAGACCTCCAGTAGGGGGAACTTCGAGCTAGGTGGGCAGAGGGATTACATGTAGGCATACCTCTAGGTAGGAGGTGGGGCAATGTGGAGTGATTTTCCTAAGGAGGAGGGGCAGGAACCTTGAGGTACCCAACCTCTTGGATGAGACCTTACTACGAGAGCCCCAATGTAGAGTAGCAGGAACTGATTGATTGGGTAGAGATAGATGCGGATGGAGCGGCAGAGAGAGCGATAGTGCAGGGAATCCCAGGACAGCGCATAGCTAGCAGGCTACAGCAATGCGAGAGGCACAAGTGTTTTGCATAGTGCTAGGTGGCACAGAGAGGTGTGCAATGGTGCACGATGCATGGAGATGTTGCAGTAGCGCAGATGTCAGAGAGGGAGCACTTGTCAGCAGCAGGTAGAGCTTCAGCGTCAGAGTATGTTCCAAGCCCATAGAGTGGTCAGTTGGGAGTGTTTTTGTTCCAAGTGTTGTTGAAGCAAGTGGAGCGGGCAAATGTGTTGTATGCAGAACATTCCAGAGCTGTAGGATAAGGGGTTCCAGATAATCCATATCTTATTGAGAGGGAGTGTTGAAAATGCAACAAGATGATGGATCTTAGTGAAAAGGAGTTGCCTTCACTAAGTGGGCTTGCAGGCTATTTTTGGCGCAAAGTCTATTTTTAGACATATGGATCATAGTCTATGAGTTGCAGGATGCTATTTATGGATGATTGGTCATGTTGGGAAAAGTAGATGGACTTCTATTTTTGGATCACAGCGGAGTGATCAGAGCCTATTTTTAGACTGTTAGTTCAAAAATAGAAAAGTCAAATATTATTAGCTCATAATAATATTTGGACTATAAATGTTATCTTATCCTCTTGGAACATTTCAGTTTGAGCTACAGATGTGGCACATGCATCTTTCAGAATGAAATACGCTTTTCTTGTGGGTCAATTGAGTTATTGCATGCAGGACTTCAGTTAGAACTCATGTGGTTGAGATCAGTGGAGTTGATTGTGGAGTTGATCGAGTTGTGTTCAATTTGACTTTGTTAAACTAGTTGTATTTAGTCTAACTAAAGAATACACTAGTGATGAGTTGTATGAATTAATTATAAATTAATTCACTAGTTATTAACTAATAAAAGCAACTAAAGAATACATTAGTTAACTCAGTGCATGGACAGTTCAGTGGAGACAGGTGTTAAAGGTTGAGATTGCTATCAGTTGTGACTATAGTTGTGCATGAGATTTGCACAATCAGTGGGATTGAGTAATGCCAATGAGGATTGCGTGGTTCAGCCAAGGAAATACGAGTTTGCTTCAACCATTCATCATTGATTTCTCTTGCAGATTGCGCAGTGGAGGCAGGCAGACAACAAAGGAGATTTGAGCCAGTGATTGATTCAGATTTGAGCTAGTTTTGTGTGTAACAGGGGGAGATAGTACTGAGTATTTGTGAGGAGTATTGTACTATGTATTGTTACATGTTCTCAATCATTATAATATACAGATAATGTGGGGTTTTCAGCTGTATTCTTTCATCGGGTGTTAATGTGCGCATGTGATTGATGTTTCATTGTTTTTAATGCCGCTAAATTGATGATCAACATAGAGGAGGTTATGTATTATGCATGTATTCCGCAATAGTGTATAATCAAGATAATCTCTGTGAATAAGTGTCATATTATTCAAAATTTCTACAGAACAAGGAGAGAGCCCCACACTGCTTATCTACATCACATAATAGTATTGCATAATAAGGTACTTTTCCCAGCGGGGATAATGTGTCCTGTCGCTTTTTTTTTAAGTAAAAAAATAGTTGAATTTCAAATAATTCTAAAAAATTTAAATAAGTTTTTTAAAGTCTATTAAAGTTTTGAAAAAAATTAAATATTAAACTTTATATTTTGAAAATTAAAAAAAGATATTGAAAATTTGATTTTTTGTTTTTTGTTTTTTTTAATATAGTTGAAGTGACTAAATTTATGGGTTTATAAATAGTTATTGTCAGAATTTCATTTTAAAAAAAAAAAACTATATACTACCGAATGTCATCATAATACACATATCAATGCCAATATTTATTACTTATCAGATTTTAATAATTACACCGTAAGGTGTTTCCCTTTGAGAAAAACTCCCCCAATGGCCACATTGTACTGGTTTGCAACATTGGATTAAGCGTTAGACGATTGAAACATCTTGCACTGTTGGGTCCCACCCTTGAACTTTCAAGACTCCTTGGTTCACACTAGTTTGTTTAACCAACACAAAAATTTGAGAGAAGTTCGAAGATGCGGCCACAATCATATCCATAGTTTATCCATGGGTGCCCTAGACCATAGTTTCTTAGTGAGCGAGTATGACATTCAGGTGAATGGTCTCCACACACCAGTTTAGAGACAACTTATCCACTCATCTTGGTAGTCAATTTTTGTTTTTATTAGCACGACTGTCAACACTGGAGGTTTAATGATTTGTGTTGCAAGTGAGGTTTTGAGGTTTAATGATTTGTGTTGCAAGTGAGGCTTTTTCCGTTCAAGTTTGAATGGCTTTTTTTTTTCACTTCACCTATGGTTTACCTCTGTTACTAATCTAATGTGCTCACTTTCTGCATCGAATCTATGGTCATGGACATTTATTGTGTTTCTCTCGGTTATGGAGAGTGAAAAGCATGAGCGACATAGAACCTGCCGATTCATGGCGCGCACAGAAATTTAAATGATTTAGCAAGCTATGCCAAAAAATCTGGCGAATTACTGGATTGATGGCAGGAAGTGATGATGGAGTTGATGAAGGCTGAGGATTTCATTAATTCGTATAAACTATGGGATGATCAAATTAGTTTGAAGGACACATGTGGTCTTCCCGCTAACTTTGCTAGTAAATTCATCGAGTTCTTCAATTTGAAACGATTCGTTGATAATTCACGGTCTGAGAGGATTCTGGTTTTTGTTTTTGGGGTCAAATAGGGATTATTTTGTTCAACACTGTGTCTTATAAAATCATTTTGTTAAATTTACCAAAATTTTGCATGTTCATTCTTTTTGCGCCATTACAGAAATGGTTTTGGTCTTTTAGGTTTCTAATTCCGACAATTTCTACTAGATGAATTTGTAGTTATTAGAGTTTTATTTTCCTTTGTCCATTTATGCATCCAACGTCTAATTGCTCAAAGTGATTGTGTATTGTTGTCAAAATTTAATCTCCTACCAATGGTTATGGGTAAATGCATCGAAATCAACAAACAATTTTAACAAATATGACAGAACATAACCACCTCAACGAGATAAGAATAAGTTATTTGAAATAAAAAACCGAGTCCATACACTTCATTGGTAAAATTGTCATTGGAATGTACATGCATACAAATGTACAGTTACATTAATACAAATTTTTTATATATTTATCAAAATCATTATAAATAAGTATGAAAGTGCAGAAATCACACATAGCTAAAGACCAGTAGTCCCATGCAAAATAAAGGGAACCACAAAGTCTATATTTTTCATCGATATGCTATTTGTTTTGATCGTTTGTTTGAGGCTCTTCTTCGCTGATACTCTCCAGAGAAAGTCTCCATGAATTAAAACAAGCTTTATGCTTCACACCAAGCCTGCCACCATGTTTTTGTATCAGAAGAGTTGTGAGAGCTTCTTCCCTACCCTTATTTCCATGGGGGAAATTCCGAGACAAATGCTTTGCAGGTATCCTAAGCTTGATGTTGTATGTTATTTCTTGTCCAACCTCATAATTGCAATCTCAGGTATCAACTTCATCACAAGGGGAGGAGTTTCACTGGGAATCTAGTCGTTTAAGTAGTTTAACGCAGTTATATTTTCAGGAATATTTTGGAATTCCTCTCTGATAAGGAGACTCATATTTAATTGATTAAATTGACCTAATTCCACTCTTATTTTATCCACCATATTCCACAACATTTCTAAAATCTACAATCTTCGAGATTCTCATTTACTTGATAATGCTCAAATCCATTTCTGATTCTCCCGAGTTCCAATTTTATCCAGCTAACTGATTTGTTATTTCTTTTTTTATTTCAGTGTGGATGCTTACCATTATAACAAACTATAACCAGTTTACTGTAATTTATATTTCAATTATATTTAGATTTAGAAACTTTCAACAACTCACAACAAAGATGATTGAAATGCCTAATCAATAATTTTCTTGATATGTTAACATTTCTAGAATCTAACATTGAAAAATGAAATTACTTTACTTTGGGTGAACTTCCTAAATTCCAAATAATTATGATGCCATAAACCAACTTTAGGAATGAGATTTTTAAAATTTTAATTTAATTATGTTGTTTATTTTGAATATGTTAATAGGTGTGTCTATTTTGAAATAGAATTTCTAGGACTTTAATTTAATTATCAAGTGATATGGATTTAATATTCATAAAACATTCTAAAATATTTTTAATAGTACTCACATATCAAAAGTTGAGATTTATCTCAAAGAGTAGTTATGCCCTTTCTAAACTTTTAATTAAATTGATTCATTGAAAAAGAAGTTCATTTATACATTTGTCCTATGAACATGAGTAATGATTCTTTGGGCATGTGGTATTGGGTAGCTACCACCCATGGGCTTTTAAGCTCTCAAAATCACTCATGTGCCTGTCTAGACAACACCATCCTTTAGAATGATTGTATTTTTTCCTACGAGTTTCCAACCAATGACCTTACCCTAAGGAATATGATCCGAATTAAGCAGGAACAAAATAAATTACAATTATAACCGTAAATACAAAGATGTAGCAGAAACAACACTTCATTTCATTAATATCAAATATTGAAATATGCTTACAAACATAATAGAAATAAGACTAGCTCGGACGATGGTAGCTTATCTCTTAGAAGAGATGTGGTTTCTACATGCCTCTGAATTGTGTTACAATGAGGCTCGAAGGCATATTTATTATTGAGAAACAATGGAAAACCCTAAACATCCAAAAATTTAACCCTAGGAGATGAAGCACCAAAACTATGGGCCCCATTTGGGTAAATTGGTACATCAACTTCGAGGGGTCGTAACTTTGGCATATGATTTCCATTTCGACGCGTACAATAACTCGTTTGAAATATCTATTCGAGAACTACAACTTTCAATCAACCAACTCTACTTATTAAACTATAAAGGCCCCGATTTTCCCAAAAAATGTCGTTTAAGGCCTCAAAATGGCTTCGGAAGTTTAGGACCCAAAAAAATACCAAAAATAATAAACTATGCTACAATTAACGAAACTGAAAAACTGAAAGAGACAGTGGTGGGGGTCCCAGTGGAATAGGCAGGTGACCAACAACATCCACCTGGATCATTCCCCCCCCTTTAGGAAGTAATGGTCCCCAATGCATTGAGTGCTTCCATGAGATGGGGAAACTTCTTCTAGACTTGGTCACTAATGAGCCTCTTCCTTTGGTGCAGGAGTTGGCAAGTTTTGACAACCCGATATAGTTGGATCTTCTGTTGGTGAGTGTGCTTGACCTGTGTGTCCATAATCCCATCAATTATGGCCTGTTCCATGCAATCTAGGTTTAACTCTGTTGCTGTTAGCTATTATCCAATGTTTGATGTGTCTAGTAATTGTGGGAAGTATGGTTGAAGGCGGTACACATTGAACACTGGGTGTAGGCCAAGGAATGGGGGAATGATGAGCTCAAAAGCATTGTCTCCCACAACCTTGGTAATGGTGTAAGGACCATATCGAAGAGGTCTGAGCTTCCGATGGGCAGTAAAGCGTTATTTCTACAAATGTAACCAAACTTTTTTGCCCACCTGAAACTTATATGGCACTCAATGTTGATCATGTCACTGCTTGTACTTGGAATTTTCCATACTGGAGTAGTGATATATCGGCCTCTTGGGTAGAGGTGCTCCAGGAGTTAGATCGAATGAATGTTTGACCTGATAATGAAAGGGTACCCCTGTGGGTGAGGAGAAGATGTCCTTGTATTCTTCCATGACCATATCCACCTGCTTCTTTTGCATGGAGGAACCCTTCCCAAGGGCCATAAATGTGGCTACACTCTTCCTCTTACTTTGTGAGCGAATCTGAAAGAAAACATATTTCCTAGTTTAGGAGATGATCTTACTGCATTGCTTAGCATAGATCAAAGAGATGGAGGTAGGCGGAGCTATCTCCGTTATCCTGTATAACATATTACCCAAAGAAATAATAACAGAGTGAGGTGTTGACTCATATCCAACATGTCACTTACACAAGTATGGTTTTCCTAATAATATTTCACAAACTTCAAGAGGAGAAGCATCAGACAATACCTCATCTGTGAAGGGCTTGATGCTATAGGGATGGCGACACTACTGGATGACTCGAAGATCTTGTCCTTGGTGAAGCCACTTGATGTTTTATGGATGTGAGTGTGGTATGGTCGGCAGGCCTAGCTGCTTCACAACCTTTGTTGAAATGAGGTTCTTTTGGCTCTGTTAGACAACATTTTGTCACTATCCCCGTACTCCCCATTCCACGATCTTGGAGGACCTCTATAGTGAACCCTACATGCTTTCCCATCATGAAGAAACTCCTACCATGTCCCTCTTCATGAGCAGAACAATTCCCTTTTGCATCATTTCCCAAGAATCTTCCTTTTACCCCAGTTCACAAGACCGGCGCTAATGACCCGTTTCCTTCTCACATCAATTTGTAGAGATTAAAACTAGGACTAGTCATGTACAATGTTGTTAAGCCTTTTCTCAGTCATGCCAATCATCTTTTGGCAAGTTTTTTAAATATGGAGTCGAAGCTTCTAGGTCCAGAAGCTTTGTAGTGGAAGTTTGGTAAATGGTTGGGCTAGGTGGAGCCGAGGAAGTCAGTTTGGGCTCCTTTCCCCTATTAGGATGGAACAAAACCAAGAGATAAATCCTTCTCCCATGATAAGAGAAACCATCTCCCCTCCATCCAAGCTATATAAACCCCTCCTTTTACAAGCTAAACTAGTTTCAGTCTTAGTATTTTTGGATCTTGAATAACCAGTATGATATTATATCTTGTAGCTCTCTAGTTTACGTTTCAGGGAGAATAGTGTGTTTGGTTTGGTTTGAGACAAAAGGGAAGAATCCTTAAAAATTCCATTGTTGGGGCTATCCATGAGATGCTAGCAGAAGTGTGGGAACCTCAATACGTCGAAGGAGACCAACAACGTCAAGGCATTGGTTGTAATCTCTTTCTGAACTTATATGAATACAACTATTGATTAATTTCCTACATTAAAGTGTTATCTTACATTTGATGGCTTAATGTTCCTTGATCTGTTAAGTAGGCTGAATGCAATTTGTATGCTATCACATTTGTTGTCGTTGTTTGTTTTCTTGTTTAAGGTATTTGAAGGAAGGAAACGAAAAGTAGCTAGAGTAAGGAAGTAGGATCATCGCCAAGCGAAATAACGTTCTAAGAGGTAAGCCCTATTAATTTATTCTAGCTTAAGGAAGTTTTCCATAGATTGTTTGTTTGTGGTTAGACCTGCTCTCTTGGGCTAAAGGAATTGTCTTTGTCTGCATTGAGAATTTACCTGCACCACAAATTGGTGACTCTGCTGGGGAGCCAATCCTTCTGTTTGATTGATTATCATTTTATGGTTTTGTGTGAACTGTTCTAGTATTACCATTTCCCTTTAGTTTTCTTTGCTTTGTTTAGTTTACTGCTCTGAGCCCAAAATTTACAGTGTCTGAGCCTGAAAGTCTGGTTTTAGCATTTGAATTTTTTTTCCTTGAATCCTCAGTCAGCGTGTTTATTTTTCTGGTAGTTGTGCCGATCAGTGCGAGTTTCTTTAAAACAGTCACGTCAACCCCCTTGTGGATCTTGTTGTCAGTTAGGCAGTCACACTGATTCCTGTAGGTGAAAATCAGGGTTTCCTCTAGATCATAACCAATGTGTCTTTCCCTCTTGATTTCTGCCTCTTAACTTATTCTACTTGTGTTCTCCTTGACCGGAAAGCTTCATTAGCTTGGTTTATATGCTTGTTTGGTTTATCTATTCTTTACTTGGTTTCTTGAGTCCTTGGATGGCTTGTGGCCCTAAGGCATCTAGGTTTTCATCCATTCAACTATTTGTGTGCTCCACAAGTCAATTTGTTGGTTAAGTTGCTCATTGCATTTTGTTTTTAGTCCTTTTGTTGCTTTGATTTCCATTTAACAAGTTTGAAATGTTTCATTTGTTGATTAAGCGTCTCTTTTTGGGAATAGATCACATTTCTCATACTATTTTTGGTTCAGCCTTTATATCATTAGTTTGGAAGGAATTATCTTTTGTGCTTTGCATTTGCTTGAGGTTGATTGTTTTGAAAAAAATTCATTGAAGTGATTGTGAAAGATTTGTTTTATCATTTCTTTGAAAAATACATAATTCTACTTTGTTGAATCAATATGTTACATTAGCTAGCATCATTGAAGATTAGAGTTGCATCGTCATTTGCATTGGAAAAGAAATTAATTCTCTTTACTATTGAAAGGACTATTTGGAGTGCGTTTGATAGGAAAGATAGGAATGGGAAAAAGTTTTTCATTATTTTGTTTTCAAAAAGCGAAGTAGTGAAAAGGTCATTTTGCTTTCAATTGCTTGTTTGTCGCATTGATTGTGTTTTCTACTCTCATTAGTGTAAACAATTCATCAAATTGAAAGGGTCTTGTCTCATTTAGCTGCATATAGGAGTTTTTTGAGTCACATCAATAAGGCCTGAAAACCGAGACATAATTTCAATATAAAATTTAAAATGTATTCAATTAGCCTAAGGGACATTTGAAACCTAATGATCACATTTAGAAGGTCTAGGCTAGAGACATGTTTCGACGTCTTTAAACCTAGCAGTTGTCGTTTGCTTTGGCACTAGACAATGCTAGTATGGACTTGTGCTCCCCGTATCGTCTCATATATAAACGGAGACTACATTAGGTCGCAATCATTTATCCATAGGAAGCCGAGTCTGTCACCTTGTAAACGTGATACACCGAACACAACATTCAGGGATATTTCCTGCCCATACTTCTCGGTTCGCAGGGAGGAGTTCTGCAGTTCACGGTTACCTAGTAATCCTTTTTGCCTAGATTATCTTGAGTAGTCATTTTGATATTTTTGACTCCCTAAATATAAAAGATCATCTGAGCGCTTGTCCTTTCAAGCTTGTTTCAAACCGAAAGTGATATAGTCACCTTTGGTTTTTTCTTGACTCTTAAAACATGAAAAAGCACCAGTTTGTTTTTGCATCTTAAAAAATTGTTGCCCATGATCATATAACATTCTTGTTAGTATTGTTTTTGAGCACATTGTGAGTATACCTTTAAATACATTTTAAAAGTCTTGGAATCAATCTCTATCTTCTTGTTAATTGAGACAAAGTCCTCGTGGTTGAACCATTAGGTTTTCCCAGTTCCTCTTCCTCTCCTCTGTCTGAAAGATCATCTGAGGAGCCTTTTCCTAAATTGCCGCAGTCACTTGAGGACCAAGGTGTTGAACTTGGAATTGTTCTGAGCATTCAACCTTTGTCATCTCATCCTCCTCTTCCCTTGGATACTAGGTCACTTTCTGACATTGGCCCAGAATCTCTAGATAATCCTATCCAGACTCCCAAGAGTGTGCCCATTTCTGAAGGTCAGCTAGGACTTGTCGTTTATCCTTTGAATCCTTTGTTCGATCCTATTGTGATATAACCACAACATCTGTATAGTCCGTATGATCAACTAGGTATTCCTTTGGAATTATCCCCTCGAGCATCTTCGGTCGTTCTTCAACGTTTGTTTCCACCCATGGAATTAGAAGGAAAAATCCAAGTCTCTTCTTTGGGTCACTCGAAGGTTTCCACTCCACACATTGTCAATGAGTAGGAATATCCTTTCCCTCCTAAAGGTTTCCCTTGCATGGGAAGCATTCGGACTAGTGTTCATCCTGAGTTACCGTGGAATTATGTGGATTTAGCTCAATTGGTTTTAAGTATTCCTAGTGCCTCATCATTATATAATAACCCTATCTGGTTATCTAGCACCATCACTACCTTAGGTCTGTTCATTAAGAACACGACCTCCCAACCGATTGTGCATTATTCAGTTACTTCAATTCCGGTGCAATCCACCATTCTAAATCCTCTTGTTTCATCAGTCCAAGTAACCCATCCGATTCAACTGATGGTCTCGAGGCATGTCTCTGTCAGTTCTTCGATTCCTTTAGGAACTGGACAGGCTGTGCCATCACCTGGGGGGAAAAGTCCAAGTGTTTCTATGATGTTTGGGACAACCAATGTGAGTGGCTCAAAAACTCACATGGTTGGGATGAATCAACCCTCTTCAGGTGCCATTCCAAACCCTGCTAGTCCTGCTGGATTGAGTAATGTCGAGTACCAACAAAAGAACCTTGTTGATCCATCTGGGTCAAGTAACATCCAGTATCACCAGCCCAATGTGGCTCAGATTCAGTACCAACCTCCTTATGTTCCATATGGGTAGCGAAGGTTGATCCACCTTATGTCCCTCAACCTGGACCTTATGTTCAACCTAGTCCGTCCGCCGCGCCTGGTGGATATGGGCCAGTTATAGTTTGGGAACTTTCAAGGTGTCACTCCAGGGACTGTTCAAGTACCCTTGCAGTAGCAAGGGAAACCTTCGTTGTAGCAAGGGCCATCCACGTAGCAACAAGCACAGGTAATGCTGTAGTAAGGACAACTGTGACAATGGCAGGGGCAACCCTTGCAACCATTGCAGCCAACCATGCATCCACATATGCAGTATGTTCAACAATCCTCCCAGCCTATGTCCTCACAAGATCAAACTCTACAACCACAGGGAAAACCTTTACAAGCTCAAGGCCAACCCTTGTAGCAGTAAGGTCAACCCAGGCAACAACAACCCTTATACTCATATCAACAGGGTCAACTTTTCAAGGGCAGGGTTGGGGTCAAGTCCTGCAGCAGCAGGCCCAAAACCCTTATGTCCAGGGGCAACAGGTTCATAATCCTTTTGTCCAAGGGTAGCAGGTCCAAAATCCTTATGCCCAAGGATTGCAAGTGCAAAATCCTTACGTCCAAGGGCAATAGGTCCAAAACCCTTTTGTCTAGGGGCAACAGGTTTAAAACCCTTATTCTTAGGGGCATTAGGTGCAAAATCCATATGTCCAAGGTCAACAGGCTCAATAGCCTTTTAACCTGTATGTTGCTTATCAATAGCCTATGGGTAGACAGTTTCAAGGCTTTCAAGGTTAGAATCCTCGCTATGGGCAAGGTAACCTACAGTGGGGGAAAAATGAAATGCCATATGGACAAAACCCTCCACTATGGGGACAAAATCCTTACCAGCAGGGATGGGTTCCGTCGACTGGGTTCGCTTATCGGCCTCAAATGCCTTTCAATACCCAATTGTCGTTCTTGGCTACACTGGAGTTGCCATATGTGTCTAGGCTCATGAATGACCCAATTATTCATTCGCCATACTATCCTCTAGTTCCATCCAAGATCCCGAGTGATTTTCTGAAGTTTGAAGGAAAAGTGAAAGAGGATCCACAAGCCATGTGATGACATGTCACCTTTGGTGCTCCTCAAATTCCTCTTTCGTCTTTGACTTTTCCAACGAACTCTTATAAGTGCTACAGCTAAGTGGTATATTGAATTGCCTTGAAATCCCTATCATGAATTTAACACTCTCACCATGGTCTTTCTCACACATTTCTAGTTGCTGGTTCGCTATGAAACTGGCACCCATCTGCTAACGTTGCTCAATCAAGACACTGTGACCCACATCTCTGATCAAATCCATGAATGGAGATGTAGGAATTACCTGATTAAGTTTGATATTGCTAATCAGTTGTTGACCGAGTGGTTCACCAAATCATTCATCAACAAAATTGTTGAGGACATTGCTATGGGTGCCCTCGATCCCTTAGCCAATAATTTTCTTTCTGACTAGAGTATCATGGAAGTTATGTCTCTGGAGGAAGTACCTTGGAATGACACTCATCATCATTCCTCATTTTTACCTGGCCCGACAGTCCTATCTACTTGTATTGAGAAGTTCTCTTCTTAGTTCTCGACCTTACCACTTCAGGCACTGAACATGACTCATGAAGTTTGGTCGGAATGGAACATGGGTAACATTACCCAAATGATGCCAATTGATATTTCTATCAAGCCTGGTGTCATTGAAAATGTCCATATCGAGGTAACTTGTTCTCCAGATGAGATCAAGCTCTATACTTGTCTGTTCCAAGAGTTCTAGGATGTTTGTGCGTGGTCATATGAAGAAATGTCCGGCATTGACCCAAGTATAATTGTGCACGAAATTTGACTTACCTTCCTGTGAAGTCCATTTGCCAACGACTTCGTTGAGTTCACCCTAGAATAGTGGCCACCATCAAGAGTGAAGTGGAAAAACTTCTTAAAGATGTATTTATTTATCCATTCCCTCTTACAAATTGGGTGTCGAATATTGTACTGGTGACAAAGAAACAAGGCACTCTTCGTGTTTGCGTCGATTACCGTGATCTCAATCGTGCCTATTTAAAGGATAATTACGCCACTCCATTCATTGGCCAGATCATTGATGAATGTGCTGGGAGTGAATTATTTTCCTTTATGGATGGTTTTCCTAGTTACAACCCAATAAACATTGCGTTGGCTAATCAAGATAAGACAAGCATTATTTTTCCATGGGGGAGCTTCGCATACAAAAAGCTCCCTTTTGGCCTTAAGAATGATGGGGCTACATTTCAAAGAGTGATGTTTTATGTGTTCCATGACATTTAAAAAATCGTTTAACCTTACTTGGATGATCTTCCCGCTCATTCATGTAAGAGCCATGATCATCTTGATCATCTCTAGCAAATTTTTCTTCACTATAGAAACTATAAATTTTAGTTAAATTTGCATAATTGTGTCTTCTGTGTTGAATCCGGACAACTCCTTGGATTTATCATTTCGAAATAAGGTATTCACCTTGATCCTCTTAAAGTCAAAGCCATTGTTAATTTACCCCCTTCATCTTCATCACATCAACGGCAGAGTCTATAGGGAAAAGAAAATTTCCTCCGTCGTTTTTTACCAAATTATGCTAAGCTAGCTTCAGGGTTCACTTGGTTGCTCAAGCAAGGAGCCCCATTTGTTTGGGATGAGGCTGCCCAAAATTATTTCAATGACCTAAAAGTTGTCCTCATAAATGCTCCTTTACTGCACCCTCTGAATTATCATCGCGACTACTTCCTCTATCTATCTGCAGCCTCTAGTACCATCGCTATGGTGTTGGTACAGGATGATGACAAAGGTAACAAACATGTTATTTACTACCTCAGTCGTAATCTCCTCGACACTGAGACATGTTATGCTCATGTTGAGAAGTTGGATTTGGCTGTTGTACATGCTATTCAATGCTTTCGACATTACATTCTCCTTTGTACTACCACTGTGATTTTCGAATGCAACCCCATGACCTACATCCTGACTCGTCAGTTGTTGGGGGGGGGAAAGTATTCTAAGTGGATTGTCATCCTCCAAGAATTCAATTTGGTGTTCACTACTTCCAAATCTAAGAAATCATTAGTCTTCGCTGAGTTGATTTTCTCCCTTCCCTCTTCTTCTCTTCGCTGATAAATTTGGCACTCATGGAATTTGCGAACAACAAGGATGCAATCCTTAAAGAT